>BNJU01001302.1_pt1 | contig 200273 bp, 233 predicted proteins | sample 8539281 | NCBI WGS metagenome assembly BNJU01 (sample SAMD00202456, study PRJDB9452) | human saliva metagenome | isolation source: human saliva | place: Japan | reverse complement strand
TAAAAAGGTATATTTGTTTTTTTAAAAAAAGGGGACGAAAAACAATGAGAAAAAGTTTACGTTTAATTTCGTGTGCTGTTCTGGGGGCAGCCATACTAGCACCAACGGTTGTTGGTAATAATCGTGCACAGGCCGATAGTTATTATGGCCGAGGTTACTATAATAACTATTCTTATAATCCATGGTATAACAACTATTATCCAAACTATGGTTATAACTACGGATACAATGGCTATTATCCAGGCTATAATTACAATTATGGCTATAACTACGGTTACAATAATTACTATCCAAACTATAACTATGGCTATAATTATAACTATGATTATGGCTATAACAACTATAATCCTGGTTACAACAACTACAACGAATCAGGTACTTACCGCTATAGCAATGGCTATTTGTACTACATCTTGAGTGATGGTAGCTACTATGTTAACTATAACGGTCGTTGGGTTCGTGGTGGTGACTATAATAACAACAATAGTGGTTCTAACAATACACCAACGACAGGTTATGAGGTTTTGAGAAATGACCCTCACTACCGTTATGAAAATGGTACTCACTATTATTTGAAAGATAATGGCGATTATTACTATTATTCAAATGGTAAGTGGGTACTTGTTAAGGCTTCAAGCACAGATTCTGAAGCTCCAACAACTTCAACTGTAGATTCAACGTCATTAGCAAGCCCAGAAGCACCATCAACCGTAGGTTCAACTTCATCTGCAAGTTCAGAAGCGGCCTCAACCGTTGCCTCAACTTCATCTGCAAGTTCAGAAGGGGCCTCAACAATAGATTCAACCTCAGTGGGTAGCTCAGAAGGGGCTTCAACAGTAGATTCAACTTCAGCGGGTAGCTCAGAAGGAGCCTCAACAGTAGATTCAACCTCAGTGGGTAGCTCAGAAGGAGCCTCAACAGTAGATTCAACTTCAGTGGGTAGCTCAGAAGGAGCTTCAACAGTAGATTCAACCTCAGTGGGTAGCTCAGAAGGGGCTTCAACAGTAGATTCAACTTCAGAAGCAGTATCGACTGGTAACTCAAGCTCTGCTGTAACGTCTGAATCTTCTTCAGCAGCAACTTCAGAGACAGGTTCAACATCAGAAACAAGTTCTGAAGCTCCTGAACTTGAAAAACCACCATATGCGCCTGAAACAAACATTGACTATGATAAGTTGCCAAAACCAACATTGCCACCAACAGATTATCGTATGTACTCAGATCCACGATTTGTAGATGACAACGGTACATATTATTACCGTGTGGCTATGACTGATGAAGAAAATGCGCGTGGTATCGATGGTTACTACAAATGGGTTGATGGAAAGTGGAAACTCTACAATGCTACTGCCAATGATGACCCTGAGCTTGACCCAGACTTCCACAAACCAGCAGGAAACGATGAATACATGTATGATGATAACGCTTCAAGTGTTAAATTGTATTCTGAAAATGTCGTTGGTACTGGTAAAGCAGGTGAAGCTTTGCCATTCCAAAATGTGGATGAATTCAAAGATTATGTTATCAAGAATCTTGCTCCAAAATTCTTAGATAATTCTGGTTGGGATTGTAAGGTAACTTGGGAAATTGAAGATGTTGATAACTTCAATGCTTCTAAAGGCAGTGCTTGGGCACGTGATTATGTGATTACAGCCAACCTTAAGAGTGGTGTTGATGACAAAGATTATAAAGACGTTGAATTTGGTTATGTTAAATTTGTTTATCATGTAGAACCAACTGAAAACTCTGATTATGTTGAAGTGGACTCAGCTAAGGCTGCCTTTAATGAAATCAATGCTCAACGTACAGCTGCTGGTTTGCCAGCACTTACATGGTCTGATGATCTTTACAATAGCACAACTCTTCCACATGCCAAAGATATTTCACACACTTACAACAGTGATGGTATTGTTTACCGTCGTGAATCTGATGGTTCAGTTGTAGCCAATAAATGGTTGAGTAGTGGTATTCGTGAACTTCTCATGAGTCCAGATGCTACTCAAGCAGCAGTAGCTTGTGTTGTCGCTGGTGACGGTACTTACTACTGGACTTTAAATTATCAATAAGAAGAGTTTTAATTAATTGTCACAATAATGGAGGAGTCTGAGGTTAGTCTTGGACTCTTTTCCTTTATCTATTGAACGTTTAAGCTTTCAATATGGTATAATAGAGCCTAGAAAGAAGGCGAAAATATGCAGGTTAAGAGAGTTCAGGATTATATCTCTAAAGAGTGGTTCGATGAAACCGATGGCTCCTATTTCGAACGTCTAAATAGTCGTTTGCAAATACTTTTGAAAAAAGATTACCCTGATTTAAGAGGACATGATTTTATTAGTAATATCAGTCTTTTGGATTATAGGTTAGTTTTTCTTGATGAAGTTATTGCTAATGCTAATGAGAAAAACGAACATGTTCGGGAAACCGTTCACGATGTGACCAAGAGTTTATTGTACGAGGATCAAGACATCCAAGAACAATTGGATAGTAGGATCACTTTTGGTCAAAAAGTAGCGGATGAAGTGGCCCGATTTGGTGGATCTTGGACTTTTATCTTGTCATTCGTTGCTTTTATGGCTATTTGGATGGGGCTTAATGTTGTTCAACCTTTGGGATTGCCTTTGATAAGTATCCATTTATTCTGTTGAATCTGGCCTTGTCCACTTTAGCGGCCGTTCAGGCACCATTGATTATGATGAGTCAGAATCGAGCATCGGATTATGACCGTTTACAAGCGAGTAACGACTATCACGTCAATACCCAGTCTAAGGAAGAAATTCGACTTCTTCATGAAAAAATTGACCACTTGGTTCAACAAGACCAATCAGATCTTCTGACAATTCAAAAATTGCAGACAGAAATGATTATGGGGGTTAGCCAACAAGTTGAGAAGATGTCAGACGATATTCGTGCCTTGAAAGAAGAAAGACTAGAAAGGGAGTCTCATGGGAACGAAAAAAATTAATTTAGTTGTTGTAACAGGGATGAGTGGTGCAGGTAAGACTGTGGCCATTCAATCCTTTGAGGATATTGGATACTTCACCATTGATAATATGCCACCTTCTTTGGTACCTAAGGTTATCGAATTGGTAAAACATAGTGAAGAGACAGATAAGATTGCTCTTGTCATTGATATGCGCAGTCGCTTGTTCTTCGATGAGATCAACGATATTCTGGATAAATTGGAAAGCAATGAGGAACTTAATTTCAAGATTCTATTCTTGGATGCCACGGATGGTGAATTGGTTTCTCGCTATAAAGAGACACGTCGTAGTCACCCACTGGCAGCAGATGGCCGTGTTTTGGATGGCATCAAGCTAGAGCGTGAGCTTTTGTCACCGCTTAAGAGTTTGAGTCAGAACGTGGTTGATACGACAGAATTAACACCACGCCAGCTGCGTAAGGCTATTTCTGAACAGTTCTCATCTGAACAAGACCAATCTTCTTTCCGTATTGAAGTTGTGAGTTTTGGTTTTAAATATGGATTGCCATTGGATGCAGATTTGGTTTTTGATGTTCGTTTCTTGCCAAATCCTTATTATGATCCTGCACTTCGTAACCTCACAGGTTTGGATAAAGAGGTTTTTGATTATGTCATGAACCATAAGGAATCAGAAGAGTTTTACAATCACTTGACACAGCTTATTAAACCAATCTTGCCTGGCTACAAAAGAGAAGGTAAGTCTGTTCTCACTATTGCTGTTGGGTGTACAGGTGGTCAGCACCGTAGTGTAGCTTTTGCACATCGTCTGGCCCAAGATTTAAAAAATGATTGGACAGTCAATGAAACACATCGTGATAAGGATCGACGTAAGGAGACAGTGAATCGTTCATGAGAAAACCAAGAATTACAGTAATAGGTGGGGGAACTGGTATCCCAGTCATTCTTCGTAGTTTGCGTTATAAGGATGTTGATATCACTGCTGTGGTAACTGTAGCTGATGATGGCGGTTCTTCGGGAGATTTGCGTGATATCATGCAACTGACACCTCCAGGGGATTTGCGTAATGTTTTGGTAGCTATGAGTGATATGCCTAAACTTTATGAAAGAGTTTTCCAATATCGTTTTGATAAAACCGATGGTGCTTTGGCTGGTCATCCACTCGGAAATCTAATCATCGCTGGAATTTCAGAAATGCAGGGCTCTACCTATAATGCCATGCAGCTTCTGACGAAATTTTTCCACGTTACAGGCAAAATTTATCCTGCTAGTGAGACAGCCTTGACGCTTCATGCCGTTTCAAGATGGTCATGAAGTAGCAGGGGAGAGTAGTATTGCCCAGTACGATGGCATGATTGAGCGCGTTTATGTGACCAATACCTATAATGATGAAGAGCCTAAGGCCAGTCGTAAGGTTGTAGATGCTATTATGAATAGTGATATGATTGTTTTAGGTCCTGGATCTCTTTATACATCGATTTTGCCCAACCTAGTTATACCAGAGATTCGTCAGGCTCTTATCGAGACCAAGGCTGATGTCACGTACATTTGTAATATTATGACTCAGTACGGAGAAACGGAGCAATTCTCAGATGCCGACCATGTGGCTGTTCTTAATCGTCATCTTGGCTCTGATGTGATTGACAATGTCTTAGTTAACATCAAGAAAGTGCCTAAGGAATACATGGCTAGTAATAAATTTGATGAATACCTTGTTCAGGTTGAGCATGATTTTGAGGGCTTACGTCGTGAAGCTAAAACAGTTGTGTCTTCTAATTTTTTGCGACTTGAAAATGGTGGTGCCTTCCACCATGGTGACTTGGTAGTGGATGAGCTCATGCATCTAGTGAGGAACAAGTCATGAGTTTCACGATTAAGGTTAAGGAAGAGATAATTGCTGCTTCAAGCAAAGACAAGGCTGAATTGTCAGCATTGATTAAGATGTCTGGTTCAGTTGGATTGACCAATCAAGGTTTGACTCTTTCCATCTCAACAGAAAATGCAAAGATTGCACGACATATCTACCAATTAATGGAAAGTCGTTATCAGAGTAATCCTGAATTGAGACATCACAACAAGACCAATCTCAAGAAAAATCGTGTTTACACGGTTTTTGTCGCTGACCATGTCAATGATATTTTGTCCGATTTACAATTGGCGGATTCTTTCTTTGGCTTTGAAACAGGCATTGAAACATCAGTAATGGAAGATGACGAAGCTGGAAGATCCTATTTACGAGGCGCTTTTTTGGCAACCGGAACGGTACGTGATCCTGAAAAGGGACGTTATCAATTAGAAATTTTTTCCGTTTACCAAGACCACGCAGAGGATTTAGCTTCTCTCATGAAAAAATTTATGCTCGATGCTAAGGTTTTGAGTCATAAAAATGGTTTTGTGACCTATCTTCAAAAAGCTGAGGATATTATGGATTTCCTCCTTGTTATTGGCGCAATGAACTCTAAGGATGTCTTCGAAGAGGTCAAAATTATGCGAGAAACCAGAAATGATCTGAATCGTGCCAATAATGCGGAGACAGCCAATATTGCTAGAACGATTAGTGCTAGCATGAAAACAATTAATAATATTATCAAGATTATGGATACGGTTGGCTTGGAGATTTTACCGGTGGAGCTGCGCCAAATTGCCCAACTCCGTATTGCCAACCCAGATTACTCTATCCAGCAGATCGCAGATAGTATAGAACCTCCTCTGACCAAGAGTGGTGTTAACCATCGTCTCAGAAAAATCAATAAGATTGCGGACGATTTGTAAGTAGAAAGGAAGCTTTTATGGCTTGTACAACGATTTTAGTAGGTAAGAAAGCCTCATATGACGGCTCTACCATGATTGCACGTACTGAGGATTCTCAATCAGGCGTTTTTACGCCCAAAGAATTTCTCGTCGTGACCCCTGAAGACCAACCGCGTCATTACCAGTCTGTGCTTAGCAATTTTTCAATTGATTTGCCAGATAATCCTCTACGTTATACCTCTGTCCCAGATGCGCTTGGGAAAGACGGTATTTGGGGTGAAGCTGGTATTAACTCAGCTAATGTTGCTATGAGTGCAACAGAAACAATCACGACCAATGCGCGTGTTCTCGGCGCTGATCCTCTTGTTAAAGGTGGTTTTGGAGAAGAGGATATGTTGACTTTGGTCTTGCCATATATCAAGACGGCGCGTGAAGGTGTCCTTCGTTTGGGACAACTCCTTGAAACTTACGGAACTTACGAGTCTAATGGGATTGCTTTTTCAGACACTGAAGAAATTTGGTGGTTGGAAACAATTGGTGGTCACCATTGGATTGCAAGACGTGTTCCAGACGATGCCTATGTAACTAACCCAAACCAACTTGGTATCGATCACTATGAGTTTGAAAATCCAGACGACTATCTTGCCTCACCAGACATTCGAAACTTCATTAATAAACATCACCTAGATTTGACTTATTCTAATGAACACTTTAATCCACGTTATGCTTTTGGTAGCCAACGAGATAAGGATCGTCATTATAATACACCACGTGCCTGGGCTATGCAGAAATTTTTGAACCCAGAAAAAGACTATGATCCAAAATCATTCTTTATTCCATGGTGCCAAAAACCATACCGCAAAATTACAGTTGAAGATGTTAAATACGTTTTGAGTCTTCATTACCAAGATACACCTTATGACCCATATGGACCTCAAGGAGATGTGGTAAGTCAACGCCAATTCCGTCCAATCGGTATCAACCGTACTAGTCAAACAGCTCTCTTGCAAATGCGTCCTAACAAACCATCAGAAACAACTGGTATTCAGTGGTTAGCCTATGGATCAATGCCATTTGGTACAATGGTGCCATTCTGGACTCAGGTCGGAACAACACCTGCTTATTTCCGTCAAACAACTGATAAAGTAGATACAGGCAATTTCTACTGGAGTAATCGCTTGATTGCTGCTATCTGTGATCCTCATTTCCAACAGCATGAGGCTGATTTGGATGCCTATGTAGAAACAACGATGGCTCTTGGCCATGCCATGATTAATCATGTTGATACCGCTTTGGCTAATGATGAAAGTATTGATTTTGAAGCAGAAAATCAAAAGATTAGTGAACAGATTCAGTCAGAAACAGATAAACTATTGGCAAAAGTCTTAGATGATGCAAGTAATTTGATGACCAATCGTTTTTCTATGAGTGATTAAAGTCATCAAAAAAACCTTTCCATAAAATGGGAAAGGTTTTTTCGTAGTCTAATCTTATTTGTTTTCTTCATCCAGTTTCGAGAGGAGCTGATAAAGTGTAATGAAGAAGAAAAGATTGAGTGAAATGAGAAGGCCTGATGCCCATGGCAAATCGCTTTCTAAATTTCGAAGAGGTGAATTCCAAGCAAAGTGTGCCGCAAAAGCACCGCAAGCATAAAGTATACCAATAAGACTGTATTTGAAATTAATGAGTTTTTGACGTGAACGCCATATAAGGACTAGACCCATTGCAAGGAAGGATGTGTAAAGCCAGTGAGATGATACAGCACCAATAGTTCGACCAAGAATCCCTGAAATCGTATAAGAAACCATCAGGCAAATCTGAAAGGATATAGGAGAAATCTTCACTAATCTGGAAGCCAAGACCTGCCGTAATAGCGACAAGCAAGAGCCCCTTGTAACTTTTTGTTGGCACCATATAGATAGCAAAGAGAAAAGCAGCTAGTTTGAGGGGTTCTTCAACTAGGGGGGCCATAAGGGCATCCTCAAAGCGGTAGAAGAAACTCTTTGAAGAAAGATGAGCAGTCACCCAGTCGTGAGAAATGGTATTGGCATAACCAGCTATCCATCCTGTAATAAAGACTCCACCAATTAGAGCAAATATGAGAACAAGTGGTTTCACCTGCCATCTCTTACCTAAGTATCGAACCAGAAATATTCCTGGTAGGATATAACATAAGGCAATTAGTGTTGATAGTCCAATAATACCGTATGCTGAACCAGACAAGGCACCGGAGGTGTATGATTGCGTATCATAAGTCAGGCCAATGGATGAAAGCAATAAAAAAAGATATAGGGTAAATTTACGAAACATTGATAACCTACTTTCCAAATGATATTTCCAGTATATCAAATAATTCTTTTTCATCGAAATATTTCAATTTTTTTATTTAAGTACTTGCAAAATAAATGAAGTGTGATATACTTAACCAGTAAACTATTAACTGGTTAAGTATTTTGAAAGGAATATCATGAAAAAGAAACGCATTTTTGGCCTAGCAGGAATAGCAGCAGTTGTTTTAGCTGCTGGTGCAGGTATTTATTATACGACTAGTCACCACGGTTCAAAAGGAAATAGTGACTTGAAGGTTGTGACCAGCTTTTACCCTGTTTATGAATTTACAAAGCAGGTTGTTGGCGATGAGGGAGAGGTGTCTTATCTTATTCCCGCTGGTAGTGAAGCCCACGATTTTCAACCATCTACTAAGAATGTCGCTGACATTGAAAAAGCAGATACTTTCGTCTACCTAAATGAAAATATGGAAACCTGGGTTCCAAAAGTTGAAAAGTCTATCAACACTAAAAATACAAAAATCATTAAGGCAAGTCAAGGCATGGTTCTCTTACCTGGAATAGAGGAAGAAGATCATGATCACGGTGGAGAAGAGCATCACCACGAATATGATCCTCATGTTTGGCTCTCACCTAAACGTTCTCAAAAATTAGTTGAAACTATTAGGGACGGTTTGATTGCTCAACACCCAGATAAAAAAGCAGTCTTTACAACCAATGCTGAGAAATACCTTAAAAAATTAAAGACTTTGGATAAGGAGTATACTGAAGCCTTAAGTCAAGCGAAACAGAAAAGTTTTGTTACCCAGCACTCAGCTTTTGCCTACCTTGCTTTAGATTACGGTTTGACACAAGTACCAATTTCAGGTGTTTCAGCTGAATCTGATCCATCTGCAAACGTATCGCTAGCCTTTCTAAGTATGTCAAAGAATATGATATTAACTATATCTACTTTGAGGAAAATGCTTCAAGTAGCGTTGCCAAAACCTTAGCTAACGAGGTAGGAGTTAAGACAGCAGTTTTAAATCCAATTGAATCACTAACTAAGGAACAGTTGAAAAAAGGTGAAGATTATGTCAGTGTTATGACTGAGAACCTAAAGAATCTTTGTTTAACAACAGATGTTGAAGGGAAAGCTATCCAACCTGAAACAGGAAGTGATGATAAGAAAACAGTCCAAAATGGTTACTTTGATGACAAAGATGTTAAAGATAGAGAACTTTCTGATTGGTCTGGTGAGTGGCAATCGGTCTATCCTTACCTCCAAGATGGTACTTTAGATCAAGTATTTGAATACAAATCTCTATTGAATAAGGATAAAACTGCACAAGAGTACAAAGAGTACTACACTAAGGGCTATCAAACAGATGTTTCTAAAATTGCTATTGATGGTAAAAAGATGACCATGACTTTCACAAAAAATGATGGAAGTAGCGTGACACACACTTATCGTTATGATGGTTATAAGATTTTGACTTATGCTTCTGGTAAAAAAGGTGTCCGTTATCTCTTCACAGCAACTGACAGTCAAGCTGCTGACAATCCTTACCAATATGTCCAATTTTCAGATCATCAAATAGATCCAACAACTTCAGCACATTTCCATATTTTCTTCGGAAATAGTAGCCAAGATGAGATTCTAAAAGAGATGGACAATTGGCCAACTTACTATCCTGAAAAACTTAGTGGCTTGGAAATTGCACAAGAAATGGTTAGTCATTAATACTAGAATTGCACTCATTCGTGAGTGTTTTTCTTTTTAAAAAAATCTTTCATTTCTTAAACTCTTAGAAAATCGCTAGTGTCATTATTTTTAAATAGAAATTTAAAGCATGGTATTTTTTTTCTAAAAAAATCCTGTAAAAAATTAAATAATTACTACATTTTTTCATTCTTTAGTGGTACAATAATAGTACGATTTTCAGATGACCAGGAGAGACCCATGAACCAGTATTTAGTAGCGATACATTATATTCAACTGCTTCAAGCAGAACTCGATATTCTAAATCATGATGCACGCTTGCTTTTTGATTTAAAGATTGAACCGAATCTTGCTAAACGAGAGCTTGCTGACTTGAAAGTGTCCCTATCTAAATTATCTGACAAAAACCTTTATATCGAAGGTACAATCTGGTATCAACCAAGTTTGTTTGCAATCATTGATCAAAATTTAGGGGTTATTGATGACTGGCTCAAGGAATTAGATGACTTCTTTGAATTTACCTATAGTACAACAGTTTTCACTGTTTTGAAAGAAAATGAAAATCGAAGTTACGACTTATTACTTGGTCTCTATAGCCGTCTTGAATACGTTATTTCAGAAATAAAAAATTGCCGTTAGTCCTTAACGGTTTTTAGTTTGTAATGGATTTACAATTTAGATTATAAACATCAAATAATTTGACAAAATCCCCAAATATATGTAGAATAAATTTGATAATGCTCTAATAAAAAGATTCTTAAATTAAAGGAAAATAATAAAGAAGTGAGTAATCAGGGGTTGAAATCAGGGGATTTTTTGAAATATTATTTGGTGAGCCTTAGTTCACTTAGTGTTTTGTGTCTTATTTTTTATGGACTCTATTCTCTAAACGGGCTTATGCCTTTGTCTTTAGATGGTTCTTCACATATTGATGTGAAACATTATTCTGGACAGGCACCTACTACATTAGTAAAAAAAGACGGTGTTTATAGGGTTCAGGATATTAGCGGTGAAACTAAAAGTTATCAAGTTGATTTGAAAGTAACTAACGATGGGGACAAGGTTATTCAAACCTATGTCTTTGAGTATAAAAAATGATTCTATAATAAAAACTCACAAACTTAGCAAGATTGTGAGTTTTTAAGATGCCTTTTACCAAAGTCCTAATACCTTTTGCATGAGAAGAGAAGCAAGACTGATTAATAACCAACAGACTCCTCCCACTAGAAGTGCTGGGCCTCCTTTAGTGATTAGTTTTTTGAGATTTGTTTGGAAACCAATAGCTGTCATGGCCATAATAATCATAAATTTCGAAAGGTCTTTTAAAGGTGAAAAGACGGCAGGTGTTACACCGAGTGACATTATAACAGTTGTAATCAGTGAAGCCAAAAGGAACCAAAGGATAAAGTTAGGCACTGCTTTGGTCAGCGAGAAGGCTTCCTTTGTATTGTCCTTTCGAGACTGCCATACAGAAAGCCCAAGAGTTATAGGGATGATAGCAAGTGTTCGAGTCAACTTAACAATTGTCGCCTGCTCTAGAATGGATGTTCCGTGTAAGCTATCCCAGGAACTAGCTGTAGCTGTCACAGAAGAAGTATCGTTGACAGCTGTTCCGGCAAATATGGCAAAGCCTTGATTACTAAGTCCCAACCAGGATCCCAAGTGAGGGAAGAGTAGAGCTGCTAAGATGTTGAAAAAGAAAATTACAGAGATTGCTGTTGCAATAGATTCATCTTTAGCCTTGATTACAGGAGCAGTTGCAGCGATAGCAGATCCCCCACAAATAGAAGAGCCAACACCTACTAAAGTAGCAATTTCACTATCTAGCTTGAACACGCGATGGACGATATAAGCAGTAAGCAGTGCCGTAGTAATAGTCACTAGAATAATGGGAAGTGATGTTACGCCAACCTTAAAGACTTGGGAAAGATTTAGTCCAAATCCAAGAAGAATAACAGCGTATTGTAATACTTTTTTAGAAGTGAATTGCATTCCTGCTTTAAGTTTCTGAGAATCTCTTAAAATAATTCCTAGCAGAAGTCCTATAAATAAACCAAGGACTGGCCCACCAATAATAGGGAATAAGTTTCCAAGGAACCATGCTAGGAGAGATATAAGTATTGCAATACTTAATCCGGGTAAGAATTCTTTTATTTTCATTCATCTATCTCCTTAAAATTTGACTATATTATAGCTTATTATAAATATGATGTAAAGGTGATGTTTGCTTTATTTATCAAGGAAAATAGTTCTGAGAGTTGCGACTTGTCAGTTTTTCTGATAGAATAGTATTAGAATATTATAATCAAAAATCTTATGAAGGAAGGGTTGTATGTATCGTCATTTAAAGAAGTATATGATTTTTACCGTGGGAGCTTTTATGTGTTCACTTTTTTTGGTTCTAGCTTTTACAACAGATAGAAAAAATGATAACAGTGTTAATGCTAAAGCTGAAGCTGCTTACAATCAAACTACGACGGCTTTTATTGATAATATCGGAGAGACTGCTAGACAGATTGGTCAAGATTACAATATCTATGCTTCTGTTCTAATTGCTCAAGCCATTCTGGAATCAAATTCAGGTCAGTCAGGTCTGAGTCAAGCTCCTTATTACAACTTCTTCGGGATTAAGGGCACTTATAATGGGAATTCTGTGACCATGCGTACATGGGAAGACGATGGTACAGGGAAGACTTATGAGATTGATGAACCTTTCCGTTCTTATGGAAGTCTAAGCGATTCTTTAGCCGATTATGCTGCTTTGATGACGTCATCAACTTATGCTGGCACATGGAAATCAAATACAAGTAGTTATGCAGATGCCACTCAAGCATTGACAGGAACTTATGCAACTGACAGTCTTTACGCTTCTAAATTAAATAGCATTATTGCATACTATGGTTTGACTGCCTATGATCAAGCTCCAGTTACCCAAGCAACTGGTTCAACAAGTGGCCTTGTTTGGAACAGCTATAGGGGCTCATATACAGATGCTGAGACCTTATCTATAGATGAGGCTTGGGCAAGCTATAAAAATTATAAATAACAATGAGAGTCGAAAGGCTCTTTTTTTGTGCACTAAATTGGACAGTTTGGGTGATAAAAAGTCCCCAACATTCTGTGCTGGGGACTAACATCTATTAGTTGTCAAAAGTGACTTCTTTAACGAGGTTATCTAGGAATTTTTCTCCCATTTTAGAGAGGGTTGCCTTTTCATGCTTCAAGTAAACAATATCAATTTCATCATCAATATCAAGCGGGATAGAGACAATGTTATCTCCATTCAAATTACTATTTAAAATACCTGTAGCAATGGTGTAACCATCCAAACCAATTAATAGGTTGAAGAGTGTCGCGCGGTCTGAAACCACGATGGATTTTTTATGGGGAATCTGAGAGAGGATTTCTTCAGAATAGTAGAAGGAATTATGAATCCCTTGGTCGTAACTAAGGTATGGGAAGTCTTCTAAATCTTCTAAAGAAACAACTTCATGCTTAGCCAAGGGATTTGACTTGCTGACAAAGATATGTGGTCTAGCTTTGAAGAGACTGGTATATGTGAGACGGTTGTCGTCAAACATCTTAGTCAAGACATCTCGGTTATAGCTGTTAAGGAAGAGAACACCAATTTCTGAACGGAAGTTCTTAACGTCCTCAATAATTTCGTAAGTACGTGTTTCACGTAAGAAGAGTTCGTAACGTGTCATATCAGCTCTTTTGAGAAGTGAGACGAAAGCATTGACAACAAAAGCGTAGTGTTGAGAGGAAACACTAAACAATTCACGTGTTTCTGTGTGACTCTTGTAACGTTCTTCCAAGAGATTCGTTTGTTCCACTACCTGACGGGCATAAGAGAGAAATTCAACGCCATCCTTGGTTAAAGTGATTCCTTTAGGGTTACGGATAAAGATATCAATTCCCATTTCTCTTTCCAAGTCACGAACAGCATTTGAAAGACTTGGTTGTGTGATGAAAAGTTGTTTTGCGGCTTCATTCATTGAGCCGGTTTCGACGATTTTGATAATATAATGTAATTGTTGAATTCGCATAGCCTTATTATAGCATATTTTAAGGATTATTCCTTAGGATAAGAGGCGAGTAAAAGGTCTTTTTAGGACTATACCAATTTTTATACTTGACAATGTCAAATATATGGAATATACTGTCCTCGTCAAGCTTTTTAAAGAGCTTATTGACTATACCAATTTTAAATAAAGGAGACATGACCTCTTTGATTTGAGGTTATTATTAAAAATATGTGTGGAATTGTTGGTGTTGTAGGTAACACAAATGCAACTGATATCTTGACTCAAGGACTTGAAAAGCTAGAATACCGTGGTTATGATTCAGCTGGTATCTTTGTAGCTGGCGATGCATCTAGTCAATTGGTTAAGGCTGTTGGCCGTATTGCGGAACTTGCTGCTAAAACTGAAGGAGTAGAAGGCACAGCCGGTATTGGACATACTCGTTGGGCAACTCACGGTAAACCAACAGAGGACAATGCTCACCCACACCGCTCAGAAACAGAACGCTTCGTTTTGGTTCACAATGGTGTTATTGAAAACTATCTTGAAATTAAGGAAGAATACCTTTCTGGTCATCATTTCAAAGGTCAAACCGATACTGAAATTGCAGTTCACTTGATTGGAAAATTTGTTGAAGAAGATGGTTTGTCAACTCTTGAAGCATTCAAGAAAGCTCTTCACATTATCCGTGGATCATATGCCTTTGCCCTCATGGATTCTGAAGATGCCTCAACAATTTACGTGGCAAAAAACAAATCACCACTTTTGATTGGTCTTGGTGATGGCTATAACATGGTCTGCTCAGATGCCATGGCTATGATTCGCGAAACTAATCAATACATGGAAATTCACGATCAAGAGTTAGTTATCGTGAAAGCTGATAGTGTTGAAGTTCAAGATTATGATGGCAATGTAAAAGAACGTGATAGCTATACAGCTGAACTTGACCTATCTGATATTGGTAAAGGCACTTACCCTTACTATATGCTCAAAGAAATCGATGAGCAACCAACAGTGATGCGTAAGCTTATCCAAGCTTATACAGATGACAAGGGACAAGTGACTGTCGATGCTGATATTATCAAGGCTGTTCAAGAGGCTGATCGTATCTATATTCTTGCGGCAGGAACATCATATCATGCTGGTTTTGCTTCTAAGAAGATGCTTGAAGAATTGACAGATACACCAGTTGAGCTTGGTATTTCTTCTGAGTGGGGTTATGGTATGCCACTCCTTAGCAAGAAACCTCTCTTTGTCTTTATTAGCCAATCAGGTGAAACAGCAGATAGCCGTCAGGTTCTTGTTAAGCTAACGAGTTGGGGATTCCAAGTTTGACAGTGACAAACGTTCCGGGATCTACTCTTTCTCGTGAAGCTGACCATACAATGCTTCTTCATGCTGGCCCAGAAATTGCCGTAGCTTCTACTAAAGCTTACACTGCTCAGATTGCGGCTCTTGCCTTCTTGGCTAAAGCAGTCGGTGAGGCTAATGGTAATGAAAAAGCTAAAGCTTTCGACTTGGTACATGAATTGTCACTTGTAGCACAATCTATCGAATCAACACTCTCTGAAAAAGAAGTCATTGACGAGAAAGTAGCAGCTCTTCTTGCAGAAACACGTAATGCTTTCTATATTGGTCGTGGTCAAGATTACTACGTTGCTATGGAAGCTAGTCTTAAATTGAAAGAAATCTCATATATCCAATGTGAAGGTTTTGCAGCAGGTGAGTTGAAACACGGAACGATTGCTTTGATCGAAGATGGTACACCTGTTATTGCCCTCTTGTCTGACGCTGTTCTTGCTAGCCACACTCGTGGTAATATCCAAGAGGTGGCAGCACGTGGTGCTAAAGTGTTGACTATTGCTGAGGAAAATGTTGCTAAAGAAGGTGATGACATCGTTCTTAATAACGTTCACCCTTACTTGTCACCAATTTCTATGGTCGTACCAACACAATTGATTGCTTATTTTGCAACACTCCATCGTGGACTCGACGTCGATAAACCACGTAACTTGGCTAAATCAGTTACTGTTGAATAAAAATACCAACATCTCTTACAGTGTAAGGGATGTTGTTTGTTTTTATCGTTTTCACCCTTGCTTAATTAGGAAATCTAAAGTAGAATAGTATTTATATCACAATCTTAGGAGAGAATTATGTCATTACCAAATTGTCCAAAATGTAACTCAGAGTATGTTTATGAAGATGGAATCTTGCTTGTATGTCCTGAATGTGCCTATGAGTGGGATCCAAACGAAGTTGCAGAAGAAGAAGGACTTGTGGTTCTTGATAGCAATGGCACACGTCTTGCTGACGGTGACACTGTTACAGTTATCAAAGATTTGAAAGTTAAAGGTGCGCCAAAAGATATTAAACAAGGTACACGTGTTAAAAATATTCGTTTGGTTGAAGGTGACCACAACATTGATTGTAAGATTGATGGTTTTGGTGCTATGAAACTTAAATCTGAATTTGTTAAGAAAATCTAAAATAAGCTTTAGGGACACTAGACTTAAGTATAGTTTGTTTCTTAGGACCGATTATTTAAGTCTCTCAGGAGTGTGACTATGAACTCATTTAAAAAGTGGGTCTAGTCGCACTCCTTTTTACTATTTTCAAAATCTTATATCATTTTTTTAAAAAATTTGGTATAATATTCAGTAATACTAAATAATTATAGGAGTTTATATGTCATACGTTTTGGAAGTATTACCAGCCCTTTTGAACGGTGCGGTAGTCACACTTCAAGTATTCTTCATTGTTATCGTACTGTCGATTCCATTAGGGATTGTACTTGCTTTCTTAATGCAGATTAAATTCAAACCTTTAAATTGGTTACTAACCCTTTATGTTTGGATTATGCGTGGAACGCCCCCTCCTTTTACAATTGATCTTCGTTTATTATGTTCTTCCAAGTGTTGGGATTGTCTTTGACCGTCTGCCAGCTGCTATTCTTGCTTTTACGCTTAATTATGCAGCTTATTTCGCAGAGATTTTCCGTGGAGGAATCTTGGCTATTCCGAAAGGACAATACGAAGCAGCGAAAATGCTTAAACTTAGTCCTTTCCAAACTATCCGCTACATTATCCTTCCTCAGGTGGTCAAGATTGTCTTGCCAAGTATTTTTAACGAGATTATTAACTTGGTTAAGGATTCATCATTGGTTTATGTGCTTGGGGTTGGAGACCTTCTTTTGGAAAGTCGTACCGCTGCGAACCGTGATGCGACCCTAGCACCGATGTTTGTGGCTGGGGCTATCTATCTTATCCTTGTGGGTGTGGTGACTGTGGCTTCGAAACACATCGAAAAGAAATTCAACTATTATAAATAGGAGACCTTATGTTAGAATTAAAAAATATTTCCAAGCAATTTGGTCAACACAAAATTTTTGATAACTATAACCTAACTGTCGAAGAAGGGAAAATCTTAGCTATTGTCGGACCATCTGGTGGTGGTAAACGACTCTCTTACGTATGTTAGCAGGACTTGAAACCATTGATTCAGGGCAAATTATTTATGAAAATGAAGAGATTCCTTTGGATCAGATGGAAAGTCGTAACTTGCTAGGTTTTGTCTTCCAAGATTTCCAACTGTTTCCGCACCTGACAGTCTTAGACAACCTAACACTTTCGCCAATTAAGACGATGGGAATGTCTAAGGAAGATGCCCAGAAAAAAGCTCAAGCCCTACTTGACCGTTTAGGTCTGGGAGCTCACGGAAATGCTTATCCTTACTCTCTTTCTGGGGGACAAAAACAACGTGTTGCATTTGCGCGTGCTATGATGATTGATCCGAAAATTGTCGGTTATGATGAACCAACATCAGCTCTTGACCCTGAGTTGCGTCAAGAAGTTGAGAAATTGATTTTGCAGAATCGTGAGACTGGGATTACGCAAATCGTTATCACTCACGATATGCAGTTTGCACAGCACATCGCCGACGAGATTGTCACTATCAATCCAAAATAGTGAGGATTTTCCATGAAAAAAATAGTAAAAACGATTTTTCTAGGCTGTCTTGTCATTTTGCCTTTGTTTGCGCTATCAGCTTGTAGCTCGCGCTCACATTTTGCAACTCAGAAAGATCAGTGGCAAACCTATACCAAAGAAAAGAAAATCAAAATTGGTTTTGATGCGACCTTTGTTCCTATGGGATATGAGGAAAAGGATGGTAGCTATGTTGGTTTTGATATTGATCTTGCCACTGCAGTTTTTAAATTGTATGGTATTGATGTCGAATGGCAGGCTATTGACTGGGATATGAAAGAAACAGAACTGAAGAATGGGACAATTGACCTCATTTGGAATGGTTACTCGGTCACGGATGAGCGTAAGCAGTCTGCAGACTTTACAGTGCCTTATATGGTCAATGAACAAGTACTGGTAACCAAAAAGTCTTCGGGAATTGATTCTGTTGCAGGAATGGCAGGTAAGACCTTAGGTGCCCAAGCAGGCTCTTCCGGTTATGATGCTTTCAATGCTTCACCGAAGATTTTGAAGGATATCGTCGCCAACCAAAGCAGTCCAATATTCGACCTTTACTCAGGCCTTGATTGACCTTGATAGTGGACGTATTGACGGCCTATTGATTGACCGTGTGTATGCTAATTACTACTTAGAAAAATCAGGAGTTCTGGATCAGTATAACGTTATGCCTGCTGGTTACGAGGGTGAAAGCTTTGCTGTAGGTGCTCGTAAGGCAGATAAGACACTGATCAAAAAAATCAATCAAGGATTTAGAACTCTTTATAAAAATGGAGAATTCCAAAAGATTTCTGACAAATGGTTTGGCGAAGATGTTGCCACCGACCAAGTTAAAGGGAAAAAATAGAAGGATAACAACATTCTAGAAGGGATGTTGTTATTTTTTTGTGGAAAATACTTGAAATAAAACAAGTTATATTTTATACTAATGTTAGTTTATAAACTAACGAAAGGGCAAGCATGGGATATTTTGATTATTCAAGAGAACCGCAAAGTGATATTGCTTTTGTAGATATGAAATCTTTCTATGCGAGTGTAGAGTGTGTTGAACGTGGGTTGCACCCTCTTAAGACTTCTCTATGTGTGATGAGTAGGGCTGAAAATGCTAATGGCTTGATACTAGCCTCCTCGCCCATATTTAAGCAGGTTTTTGGTAAGTCAAATGTTAGTCGTTCTTATGACTTACCTTTTGACATTCATTCTCGTAAGTTTCACTATTATAATGCCAAAAAGCAGGGACTTCCAACGGATAGAGATTTTGTAGATTACATCGAATCTTGGGCCAAAGTTACCTTTATCGTTCCTCCTAGAATGGATCTCTATATAAAAAAGAATATTCAGATTCAACACATTTTCCAGAATTATGCCAGTGTTGAAGATATTCTTCCCTATTCCATTGATGAGGGTTTCATTGATCTCACGTCGTCACTGAATTACTTTATTCCCGATAGGACAGTTACAAGAAAAGATAAGTTAGATATGATTTCAGGGCGTATTCAAAGAGATATTTGGAGGGAAACAGGTATTTACTCGACAGTTGGGATGTCTAATAGCAATCCCTTATTGGCCAAGTTAGCTCTTGATAATGAGGCCAAACATACGGCTACTATGAGAGCCAACTGGTCCTATGAAGATGTCGAGACTAAGGTTTGGAATATCCCCCATATGACCGATTTCTGGGGGATTGGAAAGCGGATGGAGAAGCGTTTAAACAAGTTGGGGATTTTCTCTATTCGAGAACTTGCTAATAGCAATCCTGATACTCTTAAAAAGGAGTTAGGTATTGTGGGTTTAGATCTTTTTTTTCATGCCAACGGTATCGATGAGAGTAATGTTCATAAACCTTATAAACCAAAGTCACATGGCTTAGGGAATTCCCAAATCTTGCCACGAGACTATGAGCGTCAAGCTGATATTGAATTGATTCTAAGAGAGATGGCAGAACAGGTAGCTATTAGGTTAAGACGAGCCCATAAGAAAGCTTGTCAAGTTTCCATTAGTATTGGGTTTTCAAAGTTAGAGGGCAAGCGTTCGCTACAAGCACAGATGAAGATTGAACCTGCTAATAATACAAGAGTACTAATAAGCCATGTCATTGAACTCTTTAGGAAGAAATATCAAGGAGGGGCTGTTCGAAGTGTCAGTGTCTCTTATGCAAATTTTGTAGATGAAAGGCTTCAAATTATTTCTTTATTTGATAATCCAGATGACATTGATAAAGAAGAAAGACTTCAGGCAGCTATAGATAGTATTCGACAGGAATTTGGCTTTACGACAATTCAAAAAGCAACTGCTTTACAGGAGGCATCTAGAAGTCTTGCTCGAAGTAAGCTTATTGGTGGACACTCTGCTGGAGGATTAGATGGCTTAAAATGATAGACCGTAGTTACCTTCCCTTTCAATCAGCTAGGGAACATCAAGATAGGGGAATGATGAAGTGGATGGGCTTTTTCTTATCAGAACATACAAGTTCCCTACATGAAGATAAGACTAAAGAAAATTTTAGGAGTCATTTGGATGATTTAGAGAAGTTTACTTTATTAAACCAGCTTTATTCAGGTCAATTATTGGGAAGTTTCCAGATAAAGGATCAAGGTAGGCGCTGTAGATGTAGTGGCTATGTGGTCGACTTGGGTTTTAATCAAGTTATCATAAAATCTTGCAAGCGATATAAATGTATTCGAACAAAGGATATATTAGAAATTAGTTTGGGGGTTGAAAACATAGATGAGGAAGAGAAAAATTTATGATGATAAACTTCAAATTGATTATTTTTCTGATAGCTATTTAAAATTTGAAGAAGACTTTTATCGCTATTCTGCCATGGATATTCCCTTAACCTTTTTGACGGATGATATTATGAGGGAGATGGCTATCAGTCAAAAGAATTATTTTCTATTAAATAAAGAGAATGCCAGAGATGGACGCAATCAGTATTTCCATTTTGAAGTCAGCCTAGTTGATTCCAAGACACTTGTGAGACAGTATAGATATCTTGGAAATGATTGAACCTTAGCAATATCAGCAGCAGAAATAGTACTTATTGAACTATTGAACTTGTATAGAGAGTTTTGCAAGCTAAGAAATTCTTTATGTAAGCGCTATAATGAAGGTGTTAAAGTTGTCATATGGAGGTAATTAAGATGAGAGCAGTTGTTGTTAATCAAGCAAGTACAGGTGTTGAAGTTGTTGATCATGAAAAACCAGCAGTAGTTGGTCATGGTCAAGCTTTGGTTAAAGTTGAGTACTGTGGCGTTTGCCATACTGACCTTCATGTAGCTCATGGAGACTTTGGCCAAGTACCAGGTCGTATACTAGGCCACGAAGGAATTGGTATTGTTGAAGAAGTTGGCGAAGGTGTTGAGACACTTAAAAAAGGTGATCGCGTATCAATTGCTTGGTTCTTCGAAGGATGTGGCCACTGTGAATATTGTACAACTGGTCGTGAAACACTCTGTCGTTCTGTAAAAATGCTGGTTATAGTGTTGATGGTGGTATGAGTGACTATGCTTTGGTTACTGCTGACTATGCTGTGAAAGTTCCAGAAGGACTTAATCCAGCTCAAGCTTCATCTATTACTTGTGCGGGAGTTACAACATATAAAGCTATTAAAGAAGCTAAAGTTGAACCTGGTCAATGGGTAGCTATTTATGGTGCTGGAGGACTAGGTAACTTGGCTATTCAATATGCTAAGAAGGTTTTCAATGCACGAGTAGTAGCTGTTGATATCAACCAAGATAAACTTGATTTGGCTAAAGAATCTGGCGCTGATTTAGTGGTGAACGGTAAAGAAGTTGAAGATGTAGCAGGCTATATCCAAGAAAAAACTGGTGGTACACACAGTGCTGTTGTAACAGCGGTTTCTAAGGTTGCTTTCAACCAGGCTATCGATAGTGTACGTGCTGGTGGAACAGTCGTTGCGGTTGGTCTCCCATCTGAATATATGGAGCTCTCAATTGTCAAAACAGTTCTAGATGGTATCCGTGTTGTTGGATCTCTTGTAGGTACACGTAAAGACTTAGAAGAAGCCTTCGACTTCGGTGCACAAGGATTGGTAGTACCGGTTGTTGAAACTGTTCCTGTTGATACAGCGGTAGAAGTCTTTGATCAAATGGAAAAAGGTGAAATTCAAGGACGTAAAGTATTGGATTTCACTAAGTAAACATATCTCACTCAATATTATCGTGATTATTTGAAGAGTGGTGTGGTATAAGTCACTTAAATCATTTTTTGAAAGTGGTCTAGTAGAGAAACACCATCGATATATTTGTATCGATGGTGTTTTTGTTAGTTTATAATTTCATTAAAACGTATACTGTCCAGCACAAAAAACAGAGTTTAAGATAGATATGCATCAATGTCTTAACTGGAAAACACCTTATGAAGTATTCTATGGGGAAAGTATGCACTTAATTTGACAATTCAAGGGAAATAAAAAGACAATACTATATAATAAGTCTAGAGGCGAACTATATGAAGTATCTGAAATATAGTTTCAATTTTTTGAAAGTATAAGAAATAAGAAAATCTGTCAAAATGCTTTTAAAGCAACGATATAATACTGAAAATATAGATATTGAAAAAATCAAAGGGAATCTTCCAAATCAAGGGGTTATCTTAAATGACTAACATAACATTTTCACAAGTTCAAAAGAGTTTTCACAAGAAGTTGGTGTTAGACATTCCTGATTTTCAAGCGGATTCAGGTGAAATCTTCTCCATCGTTGGTGGCAATGGTGCCGGTAAATCGACTTTTATCAAGCTCTTGGCAGGGATTTTTTTGCAGGATAAGGGCGAGGTTCGTGTCTATGGCGTTTCTAATCGCTCCAAGAAAATCCACTCGCTGGTCAAGTTTGTCTTGGAGAGCGGGCAGGGGTTGTACAGTTATTTGACAGCTATGGAAAATCTCCAATATTTTCTAGGCTTGAATGGGATTGCCTTGTCTCATATCAAGGCAGAGGTGGATATCTTGTGTGACCAGCTGGCGTTTACCCCTTATAAGGACACGCTGGTTTCAGAACTGTCCCAGGGCAACCGTCAGAAATTGACCTTAATCTTAGCTTTAGTACAGAAACCGAAAGTACTCTGTTTGGATGAGCCGACTAATGGGCTAGATTTGCTGGCAAAAAAACAGCTGATGACTCTTTTGCAGGATTATGCTCGTTATCATCAAGCAAGTATTTTCATCACCAGTCATGACGCTAGTTTTATCGAGAAGGTCAGCACTCGGGTGGTGGTAATTCAGGAGGGGCGGCTTTATCGTGAAGGAACCTTTGAGGAGATTTTTGGTAATGTCCACCAGCATGAAGTCTATCACTTGCTTCTAGCTAAGAGTGCAGAAAGTGTACTGAGGCAAAGCTTTCCTGAGCTGGACTACAAGGTGCTTGATGATGGGATTTCGGTAGAGACCAGAAATCCAGACCTTTATCGGCTATTGCTAGAAGAAACGGAAGTCTTGCAGTTCACCCGAGAATCTGCCTCTTTGGAAGATTTGCTGTATGAGGTGCTCAAATGATGCTATCAGCGATTGGGCGAGAGTTTAGTCGTCAACTCAGCGAATACAAACAGTTCAAAGTCAATCTTCTCTTTGCCAACCTGGGAATTTTCTTTCTAGTTACGGGTTTTCTGACCTATTTTGACAGCCAGCAAGATACTTTTGAGTTGTTTATCTTGCTTTTTACTTGGTATTTTTCTAGCCACAGTATCACCCATCCAACCTATTTTATCGAGGATGAGATTGCAGACCGCACCATTATCAACGTGATTCAGAGTCGGCGGAGCATCTTTGGCATGCTTTTTATCAAAATTATCGTACAGATTTTGTTGGACTTGGTCAAGGCCATTCCTTTGTTTTGCTTGGTTGCCTTGGTTCAGCAGATTGCCTTTCCTACTGACTGGGTCGTTACATTTGTTACTTTTCTTCTGTCCTTTGTGGTTATTGCGTCCCTTTATGGTCTAGGCTTTCTCTTTGCCAGTTTTTCCTTTGTCTTTACAAAAATTTCCAGTATTACTAGCCTCCTTGCTTACGGGATTCTCTTTTTGGCTGGTTTTCAGGAACAATCGAGCCATTTGATTGCTACTTTAACTCGTTTCTTGCCTTTTCATCTCTTGGTGAGTTTTATCCGCCAACCAAGTTGGTTCGTTCTTTTATTATTACTGGGATACGGTTTGATTTACTGGCTCTTGGGTTACTTGTGCTTTCAAACTTGTTTGACCTATGCCAAAAAGAAGGGAAGTTTGTTCCATGTATAATGAAGTGAAGCGATTTTATCTCTTTCGCAAGAGACGCTGGGCGGATACCCTGTTTGACACCCTCTACCACGTCATTTTCATTCTTGGTTTTTATAGCCTTTTGAGGGGAAATTCTGACTTTCAGTTGACCTATTTCTATTATTATTTCATCTTGACCCATGTGGTTTCCTTGGGAAATGAAGAGTTGGAGTACGAGATTCGGTCTGGGCAATCTTTTGGCACCCAGTATGCTTTGCAATCAGTGTATAGAATTTACCTGCAACGAGCAGTGGTTTACTTTGTTTGGTTGTCTTTGATCTTCTGGATTGCTCTGCTTTTGATTCATCAGGGTTTACCAACTCACTTTTCTTTTAAGGTCATCAGTTTCCAAGGACTGCTCGTGGTACTGATTGGTTTCCTGATTTTCCTCGGCTATTATCTTGTCATGATTCGACTGACCATCCGCTTCCAACGGATTTCAGTCTTGGTAGATTTTCTAAACACCGTGCTCTTATTCTACTCCGGACTCGTCTTTCCAGTGGTGAGTTTTGGGAATTTGAAGAAATTATTTGATGGGATTATAAGAAATTAAGGATTCTTTTTCAATGCAGAATCCTTTTTCTATTGAAATCTTCTTTTAATTCCTATCCTCTGAGACGGTGAAGGTGATATACTCCCACTTACAGTGGACAGTGAAAATACTATAATTCACTAGAAGTGAATTGCCACCCAAAAGAAGTCCAAAATCTGTTGAAAAAACTAAGAGTAGTTCAACTCTATCTAAACGAAGAGAAGTCTGTGATTATCTTGCTAGAAGATATAAGATTGGTCAAACAACCATTAAATGATGAATCTGTAAGCATAAGCAAGATGTTTTTTTATTTGATAAATTGTAAAATATAGTGCAACAAAAAACTCATAGCTTTTCATTGGTGTAAACTGTAAGTAATCACATAAACAGAACTCGAGGAAAAACTATGAGCTACTCTCATCTTAAAAGCAAAAATTTTTCTGACCCCGTATCATTGCTTATTGGTTTATTTTTTAAATAAGATATAAAAAATCCCCACCAGAAAGAAATTCTGGTGGGGTATTTGGTGGGGAACCAAATATAATTAATTAGATTTTAGCGTTTTAAAACAATTCAAAATGCTGTTAAATCAATCAAGTCACTTTAAATTAGGTTTATATTTTATTCCCACTCTACAGTTGCAGGTGGTTTACTTGTAATATCGTAGACGATACGGTTAACGTGGTCAACTTCGTTAACGATACGTACAGAAATCTTTTGAAGAACTTCCCATGGAAGTTTCGCAAAGTCAGCTGTCATACCGTCAATTGAAGTGATAGCACGGATAGCGATTGTGTAGTCATAAGTACGGCCATCACCCATAACACCGACAGAGCGAACGCCTGTGTTAACAGTGAAGTATTGCCATACATCACGATCAAGACCAGCTTTGGCAATTTCTTCGCGAAGGATAGCATCAGACTCACGAACAGTTTCAAGTTTCTCTTCAGTGATTTCACCCATAACACGGATGGCAAGTCCTGGCCCTGGGAAAGGTTGACGCCAAACGACTTCATCAGGCATTCCCATCTCAGTACCAAGGGCACGAACTTCATCTTTAAAGAGGGTGTTGAGTGGTTCAATCAATTCAAACTGCATGTCTTCTGGAAGACCACCAACGTTGTGGTGAGATTTGATTGTTTGGGCTGTCTCAGTACCTGATTCAATAATATCAGTGTAGAGTGTTCCTTGAGCTAGGAAGTCTACACCTTTAAGTTTGCTTGCTTCGTCATCAAAGACGTAAACAAACTCGTTACCGATGATTTTACGTTTTTTCTCAGGATCATCAACACCAGCCAAGAGGTCTAGGAAGCGTTTAGAAGCATCAACACGGATAATGTTAAGGCCAAATTTACCTCCAAGCATCTCCATAACTTGGTCACCTTCACCTTTACGGAGAAGACCGTGGTCAACGAAGATACATGTCAATTGATCTCCAATAGCTTTTTGCAAAAGGACACCAACAACAGATGAATCAACCCCACCTGAGAGTCCAAGAAGGACTTTACGGTCACCAACTGTTTCACGGATTTGTGCAATTTGCATATCTACGAAGTTAGCCATTGACCAGTCACCTTTGGCACCACAGATACCAAAAGCAAAGTTTTTCAAGATATCGTTACCATATACAGAGTGACGAACTTCTGGGTGGAATTGGATACCGTAGAAGTTTTTCTCAGTATTTTCCATTGCGGCGAATGGGCAATCTACTGAGTCACCAACAAGATGGAAACCTTCTGGAATTTCTGTAACAGCATCACCGTGGCTCATAAGAACGACTTGTTCTTCAGGAGTCCCTGCAAAGAGTTCTGATTGGGCACGAAGGCGAAGTGTTGATTGGCCATACTCACGGTTACCAGCTTCACCAGCAGGAACAACTTTACCACCAAGTTTGTGGGTCAACAGTTGCATTCCGTAACAGATACCAAGAATTGGAATACCAAGTTCAAAAATTTCTTCGTCAATACCAAAGGCATCTTCGGCATAAACAGAGTTAGGACCACCTGAAAGTACGATACCGATAGGATCGATGGCACGAACTTCATCAGCGGTAATTTTATGGCTTTTCAATTCAGAGAAAACGCCAAATTCACGAATACGACGTGCAATCAGCTGATTGTATTGGCTACCATAGTCTAGAACAATGATTTTCTGCACATCATTCAAAGTAGAAATGTCAGTCATTATTACCCTTTCTTTTTACGTCACACATGGACTCTTATGCAATCATTGTATCACAATTTTAAGGACTTAGCACCTAGATTTATACGATAAACTGTAAGTCTTGTCGTCACCTTTACAATTCTATTAGTTTTTTTGTAAAATAGGGGTAAAGAAGGGGGTATTAGATGCTACCAGCATATATTCGCATACATGATAAGATTAAGGCAGATGTTGATGACGGCACTTGGAAAATAGGGCAACGTCTCCCTAGCGAGCGGGATCTTTGCAACACTTTTGATGTGAGCCGTATGACTGTGCGTCAGGCCATAACACTTTTAGTAGACGAGGGTATTTTAGAGCGTAAACCAGGCAGTGGTACTTTTGTGGCTAGCAGTCGAGTTAAGGAAAAGATGCGTGGAACCACGAGTTTCACAGAGATTGTAAAATCCCAAGGCAAGAAACCATCTAGTGAGCTTATTTCATATAAGCGTGTACATCCCAATGAATTTGAAATCAAAAATTTAGGTGTCTTACCACAGTCCTATGTGATTCGTATGGAACGTGTTCGTTTTGCGGACGATCTTCCAGTTGCCTATGAGATTGCCAGTATCCCTGAGAAAATTATCCGAGGTTTTAAGGAGTCAGAAATTACGGAACATTTCTTCAAGACACTGACCGATAATGGCTATGAAATAGGGAAAAGTCAGCAGACCATATCAGCTAGTTTGGCCAATAGTAGTTTAGCCAAGCACCTCAAGGTTAAGACTGGTGATGCTCTCTTGAGTCTGACACAAATTTCCTTCCTTCAAGACGGTCAGGCTTTCGAATATGTACGAAGTTACTATGTTGGTGACCGTTTTGAATTTTATTTGGAGAATAACTAAAAGTCACTGTTTTTTTCTGCACAAGAATCGTGCTAACACCATGATTTTATGGTAAAATGGAGCTTATGGAAATTGAAAAAACCAATCGCATGAATGCCCTTTTTGAGTTCTATGCTGCACTTTTGACAGATAAGCAAATGAACTATATTGAGCTATATTATGCGGATGATTACAGTTTGGCAGAAATTGCCGAGGAATTTGGTGTGAGTCGTCAGGCAGTATATGATAACATCAAGCGTACTGAGAAGATTTTAGAGGCTTACGAGATGAAATTACATATGTATTCAGATTACATCGTTCGTAGCCAAATTTTTGATGATATCATGGAAAAATATCCAGACGATAGCTATCTTCAGGAACAAATTGCTGTGCTCAGCAGCATTGATAATAGAGATTAGATTCAAGCAGAAAGTAAGAGAGGAAATGATATATGGCTTTTGAAAGCTTAACGGAACGCTTGCAAGGCGTTTTCAAAAATTTAAGACGTAAAGGAAAACTTTCAGAGAAAGAAGTTCAAGAAGTCACTAAAGAGATTCGTTTGGCACTTCTTGAAGCAGACGTAGCGCTACCAGTCGTTAAGACATTTATTAAACGTGTTCGTGAACGTGCTGTAGGTCACGAAATCATTGATACTCTTGATGCTTCACAACAAATTATCAAGATTGTTAATGAAGAATTGACAGAGATTCTTGGGTCTGAAACATCTGAAATTGAAAATCTCCAAAGATTCCAACAATCATTATGATGGTTGGTCTCCAAGGGGCTGGTAAGACAACCTTTGCTGGTAAATTGGCTAATAAGTTGATTAAGGAACAAGAGGCCCGTCCAATGATGATTGCGGCGGACATCTATCGTCCAGCAGCCATTGATCAGTTGAAGACTTTGGGGCAACAAATCAATGTTCCTGTTTTTGATATGGAAACAGAGACACCAGCAGTTGAGATTGTCAAAAATGGTTTGGAACAAGCGCGTGCCAATAAGAATGACTATGTCTTGATTGATACGGCTGGTCGTTTGCAGATTGACGAGACTCTCATGCAAGAGTTGCATGATATTAAGGATTTTGCTCATCCAAACGAAATTCTCTTGGTTGTGGATAGCATGATTGGTCAGGAAGCTGCTAACGTTGCCAAGGAGTTCAACGAACAGCTAGATATCACTGGTGTTGTTCTTACAAAAATTGATGGGGACACACGTGGTGGTGCAGCTCTTTCTATTCGTGAGATTACAGGCAAGCCAATCAAATTTACGGGTACTGGTGAGAAAATTACGGATATCGAGACTTTCCACCCAGACCGTATGTCAAGTCGTATTTTGGGTATGGGTGACCTTCTTACCCTTATCGAAAAAGCTTCTCAAGAGTATGATGAGAAAAAATCTCTTGAGTTGGCTGAAAAGATGCGTGAAAACACCTTTGACTTCAATGACTTCATCGACCAATTAGACCAAGTACAAAATATGGGTCCAATGGAGGATTTGCTTAAGATGTTGCCAGGTATGGCTAACAATCCAGCCTTGGCTAATGTTAAAGTAGATGAAAAGCAAATTGCACGCAAACGTGCCATCGTATCATCTATGACACCTGAAGAACGTGAAAATCCAGATCTTTTGACACCAAGTCGTCGTCGCCGTATTGCCAATGGTTCAGGGAATACCTTCATCGAAGTAAACAAGTTTATTAAAGACTTCAACCAGGCAAAACAAATGATGCAAGGTGTTATGTCTGGTGATATGGAGCAAATGATGCGTCAAATGGGTCTTAACCCAAATAATCTGCCAAAAAACATGCCAAATATGCCTGATATGGGTAATATGGATATGTCTGCTCTCGAAGGCATGATGGGTGGCGCTGGTATGCCAGATTTTGGAAATATGGATCTTAGCCAAATGCTTGGTGGTGGCCTTAAAGGTAAGGTTGGTTCATTTGCCATGAAACATGCGATGAAGCGTCAAGCTAATAAGATGAAAAAAGCTAAGAAAAAACGTAAATAAGAGACTTAGAACGCTAGGGCATTTTGCTCTAGTGTTTTTTTCTGAAAAATATTGACTTATACAACTATACACTGTAATATACTAATGTATATACAGTAAAAAGGAGTAAATCATGAAACCTAAAAAGAGAATTCAAGAAATGACCTTTGCAGCTTTATTAACTGCAATTGCTATCCTTATCCCAAGTATCATGCCAATTAAACTGATCATCCCACCGGCTTCGTATACTTTGGGGAGTCATGTTCCAATATTTCTAGCTATGTTTATATCTCCCTGGGTAACTGCTTTTGTTATCTTAGCTTCTAGTTTGGGATACTTTATGGCTGGCTATCCGATTGTTGTTGTTTTTAGAGCCTTTTCTCATATTATATTTGGCTTTTTAGGCGCACTCTATTTGAAAAAATTTCCACAAACGATAGAAAACCATAAATCATCATTACTTTTTAACTTTGTTTTAGGACTTATCCATGCCATAGGTGAAGTTCTTGCTTGCGTGATTTTTTATTCCGTAACAGGAGAGGATTTCCAAAAACTGTTCTATGTTCTCTTTGTTTTGGTTGGTTTTGGCACTATTGTCCATAGTATGATAGACTATGTAATAGCATTAACGATTTTCAAAAGTATTCGAAAAATACGCTAATTGAAAGAGGTATGGTTGGTCTATGGCTTCAAATCGAAAACAAGAATTATTGGCACTCTTAAAGGGAGCTAAAGAGGCAATGAATGGACAGAGTTTGGCGGAGCATTTTGGTGTGACACGTCAAATCATTGTTCAAGATATTGCCCTCTTGCGTGCAGATGGTGCCCAGATTATTTCAACTAATAGGGGATATATCTATAAAAGTAGCGATGACAATTCTTATGTACATCGACTGTTTAAGGTGAATCATAAAGTGTCTGATATGGAGGATGAGCTTTTGGCTATTGTTGATAATGGAGGCCGTATTCAAAATATCATGATAGATCATCCAGTTTATGGAGAAATTCAGACTTTGTTGAAATTGACTTGTCGTCGAGATGTTAGTCATTTTTTAGACCAAGCCTCGTCAAATGACTTTCGCCCCTATCTGATTTGACAAACGGTGTTCATTATCATCTTGTCGAAGCAGATAGTGAGCAAGATATAGATTATATTGAAGAGGCACTTAACCATCTAGGATTTTTAGTTAAAGAATGAGATAAAAGAGAAATGTAAAAGTAGTTAGTTTCACTTGAAAACAACTGCTTTTTTTGATAAACTTATGTTAGTTTATTAACTTACGGAGGTAGCCATGTTTTCAGGACAAAGACTTAAGGAAATTCGAGAAGCACAAGGAATGAGCCAAGCATCAGTAGCTAAGCATCTAGGAATTTCACGCTCCTCTTATTTTAATTGGGAAAATGGTAAGACGAAACCCAATCAAAAGAACCTTTCGGTTTTGGCCGAACTTTTTGGTGTAGCTGAGACCTATTTTCTGTCTGAACATGAGATTGTAGAAGTCTACTTGGAATTAAATGAGGAAAATCGCCAAGAAGCTTTGCGACTCACTAAGGCTCTCCTAGAAGAGCAAGAAGCAGAAAAGCAAAAAGCACCTGTTGTTCCGCTTTACTCATACAAAGTTTTCGAGCGTTTATCAGCCGGAACTGGTTACACTTACTTTGGTGACGGCAACTATGATGAAGTTTTCTATGATGAAGAATTGGATCATGATTTTGCATCATGGGTGTTTGGAGACTCTATGGAACCTACCTACCTAAATGGTGAAGTAGTGTTAATCAAACAAACAGGTTTTGATTATGATGGGGCTGTTTATGCTGTAGACTGGGATGGTCAAACCTATATTAAAAAAGTTTATCGCGAGGAAGATGGTCTACGTTTAGTTTCTCTTAATAAACGTTATGGTGATAAGTTTGCACCATATGACGAAGATCCCCGAATCATCGGTAAAATTGTTGGTAACTTTATGCCTGTTGAGGCTTAGTCAACTTTTATCGATTGGGCATCTTAAACTAAATCTGATATAATATAAGTAAAGTTAAGCCAAGTCTTTGGCTTTTTTTAAAGAGTTTAAATCATATTTTACTAAGAAAATAAAGAGGAGAGATAAACATGGCTACTATTCAATGGTTTCCTGGTCACATGTCAAAAGCTCGTCGACAAGTTCAGGAAAATCTTAAGCATGTGGATTTTGTAACAATTTTAGTGGATGCACGTTTGCCACTGTCAAGTCAAAATCCCATGCTGACTAAAATTGTTGGCAATAAACCAAAGCTTCTAATTCTCAATAAGGCTGATCTTGCTGATAGTAATCGTACAAAAGAGTGGCGTAGCTATTTTGAGAGTCAAGGGATTAAAACCTTGGCCATCAATTCCAAGGAACAATCTACAGTTAAATTGGTGACAGACGCTGCTAAGAGTCTTATGGCTGACAAGATTCAACGACTACGTGAACGCGGTATCCAGAAAGAGACCTTGCGAACCATGATTATTGGGATTCCAAATGCTGGGAAATCTACCTTGATGAATCGTTTGGCTGGTAAAAAAATTGCCGTTGTAGGAAATAAACCTGGTGTGACAAAAGGTCAACAATGGTTGAAGTCTAATAAGGACTTGGAAATCCTTGATACTCCGGGGATTTTGTGGCCTAAGTTTGAAGACGAATTGGTCGGTTTGAAACTTGCTTTGACCGGTGCTATCAAGGACCAGCTATTGCCAATGGATGAAGTTACGATTTTTGGTCTTAACTATTTTAAAACTTACTATCCTGAACGTTTAGAGGAACGCTTTAAAGGGATTGACCTTGAAGAAGAGGCACCAGAAATCATTATGGAAATGACTCGAAAACTTGGCTTCCGTGAAGATTATGACCGTTTCTACAATCTATTTGTCAAAGAAGTTCGTGATGGAAAACTAGGACGTTACACACTTGATATTGTTGGGGTCGATACTGATGGCGACAATTAAAGAAGTCAAGGAGCAATTGGCCACTTTGACAGACCTTGACGATCACCGATGGGCAAGTTTTGAGGAAGATAGTCGAGCTGGTGTACAGACTGCCATTAAGCAACGCCGTAAAGCTATACAAGCTGAGATTGCTGAGGAAGAACGCTTAGAGATGATGCTCAGTTATGAAAAATCACTTTATGCTCAGGGAGTTGAACTCATTGCAGGTGTTGATGAAGTTGGACGTGGCCCTTTGGCTGGGCCAGTGGTAGCTGCAGCAGTGATCTTACCAAAGCTTTGTAAAATAAAAGGTCTCAATGACAGTAAAAAAATTCCAAAATCAAAACATGAAGCTATTTATAAGCAGGTCATGAAGGAAGCGGTAGCAGTCGGGATTGGTATAAAGGACAATCATGTGATTGACGATGTCAATATTTATGAAGCAACCAAGCTTGCTATGGCTGAAGCTATTGAAAAACTTAGTCCCAAACCAGAACATTTGTTAATTGATGCCATGACTTTGGACCTACCAATAGGACAAACATCAATTATAAAAGGGGATGCTAATTCTTTATCAATTGCGGCAGCTTCTATCGTAGCAAAGGTAACCCGTGATAAGATGATGGCTGACTATGATCAGGAGTTTCCTGGTTACGCATTTGCTAAAAATGCAGGCTATGGTACCAAGGATCATCTATCTGGCCTAGATAACTTTGGTGTTACTCCAATTCATAGAAGAAGCTTTGAACCCATAAAGTCAATAATAAAAAGTAGGTGAAGTGGTGTGATTTTAGCTATTGATATTGGAGGAACCTTTATCAAGTTTGGGTTAGTTGATGATGATTTTAGGATTAGCAATCAATCTAAAGTTCCAACACCACCAACGTTAGACGACTTTTGGTTGACTTTAGAGTATATTGTCTCGTCTCACAAGGATATCATTTCTGGGATTGCCATTGCGTGCCCTGGCGAAATAAATAGTAAACGTGGCTTCATTTTCAAGGGCGGTCTTATCCCTTATTTAACGGCTATTCCTCTTGGGTCACGATTGATTAAAACATTTCAACTGGCTGTAAAGGTTATCAATGATGCTGACGCGTCAGCTTTGGCTGAGCCAGATATGGAAGTCTACAAGACTTAGATTGTGGGGCTGCTTTGGTTTTAGGTACGGGTGTTGGTTTAGGACTTGTCTCACAGAAGGACTTGCTATCACCTCTGTCAGTCACCCAATATCTGCGAGCTCCAAGTCCCCAAAGAATGAGTCAAACCTCTCTACCTTTCCAGTGGGAATTGTTTATGCATTGCTTAGTAAGTCTTGTCGATAATAAGGGGTCTGCAGTAGGCTTTGTTCATGAAGCAAGTCAATTACTTGGGTTAGATCAAGACGATGGTCCAGCCGTATTCTCAGCTATAGAGGGAAATCAATCGGAAGAGCTAAATCTTTTATTTAAAGACTATTGTCATGAAATTGCTGTTCTTGTGCTAAATTTACAGAGCTTCTTTAGGCTGGAGAAAGTTGTTATCGGTGGTGGTATCAGTAGGCAAGGTTCTTTAATAGAAGGAATAAGTGATGCCTATGAGGAGTTATTTAAGGATAAGCCTGAATTAGGTTTTGAGCCCATAACTATTCAAGCCTGTCATTTCCATAACGATAGTAACCTACTAGGCGCGGCGTCTTATTTTGCTTCTGAAAATGATTTATAATCAATGAAAGTTCCATAATGGAGCTTTTTTCTTTTCTGTTACGAATAATGAAAAGGAGGTATCTATATGAATAATTTTGAACTTTTTAAACTTAAAACCGCTGGGTTGACGAATTTGAATATCTTAAATATTTTGGACTATCAAAAGATTCAAGATAGAAAATTGAGTTTACGTGATATGGCAGTGGTATCCAAGTCTAAAAATGCCGTTCTTTTTATGGAAAAGTATAAGAGTTTAGATATTAAGCAACTCAAAGAACAGTTTGAACGTTTTCCTACGTTATCGATTTTTGATAAAGAATATCCCATTGAGCTGAAGCATACCTATAATCCTCCTGTTCTCCTTTATTATCAGGGGAATCTTGATTTACTGAGTAAACCAAAGCTAGCTGTTGTTGGGGCAAGAAAGTGTTCTGAAACAGGTAAACAGTCCGTTCGCAAAATTGTTAGTGAACTTGGTAATCACTTTACTATTGTGAGTGGATTGGCGCGTGGGATTGATACTTGTGCGCATATGGAGGCCTTGAAAAATAAGGGGAACACTATTTCAGTTATCGGGACAGGACTTGATGTTTATTATCCTAAAGAAAATAAAGCTTTGCAGGACTATATGGCCAAAAATCATTTGGTTCTTACAGAATATGGACCGGGTGAACAGCCTTTCAAGTACCACTTTCCTGAACGCAATCGGATTATTTCTGGATTGTGTCAAGGAGTTATGGTCGTAGAAGCTAAGCTTCGCTCGGGAAGTCTGATTACTTGTGAGCGTGCCATGGAAGAAGGTAGAGATGTCTTTGCTATTCCAGGAAATATTTTAGATGGAAAGTCAGACGGATGCCATCATTTGATTCAAGAGGGCGCAAAGTGCATTACGACAGGATTTGACATCCTTTCAGAGTTTTCTTGAAAATCAAAGTTCTCCTATAGAGATAAAGTTTTTTATTGACAGTTAAAGAAAAGGAAGGTATCATGTTAGTTGCTCGGTCCAAGATGTTTCATTTTTTAATGTCTTGTGACTAGATTTTAGACAGATTAGTGGCGCAGCCAGTTTATAACATTATAAGGAAATAGTCTATGGCGACAGCAACGACAACAAAAACGAAAACTAAAACAACAAAGAAAACGACAGCTAAAAAGGCGACTAAAAAGAGAGCGACACCAAAGAAAAATTTGGTCATCGTGGAGTCTCCTGCTAAAGCGAAAACGATTGAGAAGTATCTTGGCCGCAATTATAAAGTTGTAGCCTCTGTTGGGCATATCCGTGATTTGAAAAAATCAAGTATGTCGATTGATTTTGAAAACAACTACGAACCTCAGTACATTAATATTCGAGGTAAGGGACCTCTTATCAATGAATTGAAGAAAGAAGCTAAAAAAGCCAAGCAAGTCTTTCTCGCAAGTGACCCGGACCGTGAAGGGGAAGCCATTTCATGGCATTTGTCACATATTCTTGGATTAGAGCCAGATGATAAGAATCGTGTCGTTTTTAACGAAATCACTAAAGATGCGGTAAAAAATGCCTTTGTAGAGCCACGCGCCATTGACATGGACTTGGTAGATGCTCAACAAGCTCGTCGTGTCTTGGACCGTATTGTGGGTTACTCTATTTCACCGCTTCTATGGAAGAAGGTTAAGAAAGGTCTTTCTGCAGGTCGTGTACAATCAGTAGCTCTTAAGCTCATTATTGACCGTGAAAATGAAATTAAGGCCTTTAAACCAGAAGAATACTGGACTATTGATGGTGCTTTTAAGAAGGGTGCTAAGAAGTTTCAGGCTAGCTTCTATGGTTTGGATGGTAAAAAGCTTAAGCTCAACAATAATGATGATGTTCAAGCCGTTCTCTCTCGTATCACAAGTGATGATTTTAACGTTGATAAGGTAGAGAAAAAAGAACGTCGTCGTAATGCGCCATTGCCATATACAACTTCTTCTCTCCAACAGGATGCTGCCAATAAGATTAACTTCCGTACACGTAAGACCATGATGGTTGCCCAACAGTTGTATGAAGGGATTAATCTTGGTTCAGGAGCTCAAGGTTTGATTACCTATATGCGTACGGACTCTACACGTATTAGTCCGGTGGCACAAAACCAGGCTGCTGAATTTATTACAGAACGCTTTGGTTCTAAGTATTCAAAACATGGCAGCAAGGTGAAAAATAGTTCGGGAGCACAAGATGCCCATGAGGCTATTCGTCCGTCAAATGTTTTCCAAACACCAGAAAGCATCGCTAAGTATTTGGATAAGGATCAGCTTAAGCTTTATACTCTTATCTGGAATCGTTTTGTAGCGAGTCAAATGACAGCTGCAGTATTTGATACGATGAAGGTGACCTTGTCTCAAAACGGAGTCATTTTCACTGCAAATGGTAGCCAAATCAAGTTCGATGGTTATATGGCCGTTTACAACGATTCTGATAAGAACAAATGCTTCCTGATATGGCAGAAGGTGATACGGTTAAGAAGGTTGTGACAACGCCTGAACAACACTTCACGCAACCACCTGCCCGCTATTCTGAAGCGACTCTGATTAAGACGCTGGAAGAAAATGGTGTTGGTCGTCCGTCAACTTATGCACCGACACTTGATGTTATTCAACGTCGTTACTATGTTAAATTAGTAGCTAAACGTTTTGAACCAACAGAACTTGGTGAAATCGTTAATAGCTTAATCGTCGAATTCTTCCCTGACATCGTGGATGTTAAATTCACTGCCGAGATGGAAGGAAAACTCGATAAAGTTGAAATCGGTAAAGAGCAGTGGCAAAAGGTTATTGATGAGTTCTTCAAACCTTTCCAAAAAGAATTGGAAAAAGCTGAAGAAGGTATTGAAAAAATCCAAATCAAGGATGAGCCAGCTGGTTTTGATTGTGACCTCTGTGGTCACCCAATGGTCATCAAACTTGGTCGATATGGTAAGTTTTATGCATGTAGTAACTTCCCAGATTGTCACAATACTAAAGCCATAACCAAAGAAATTGGCGTTACTTGTCCAACCTGTGGTAAAGGTCAGGTCATCGAACGTAAGACAAAACGAAATCGTGTCTTCTATGGTTGTGATCGCTATCCTGACTGTGAATTTACATCGTGGGATATCCCTGTTGGACGTAACTGTCCTAAATCAGGCGATTATCTTGTCGAGAAGAAAGTCCGTGGTGGCGGCAAGCAAGTTATCTGTAGTAACGAAGAGTGTGACTACAAAGAATCTATTGTTAAATAAAAAGAAAGCTATCTCAAGTTAAGTCCTGAGATAGTTTTTTTGTATTTTATCAAAAAACTGATACTTTCCTTAAATTTGTTTTTTATACTAAGGATGGAAAGAAAGGAGATTAAGTGGTTTTCTGATATTAGATAAATATAAGCTTATATTGAAAACAGAACTATTCTAAAAGAGGTGTACAAATGCAAATAACTGTTAAACAACTTTCAAAATCCTACAAAGATAAGACTATTTTAGACAACATCACATTTACAATTGAATCTGGAACAGTTTCTGGTCTATTAGGAGTAAATGGTGCTGGTAAGTCAACTCTGATGAAAATTCTTTTTGGTTTAGTCCAAAAAAGTAGTGGAGAAATTCGATTTGATGGATCATCCAAAAACAAACATTTATTAGGTGCATTAATCGAAGCACCTGCAATTTATCACAATCTTTCAGCTTTTGATAATCTAAAAACAAAAGCGTTGTTATATGATATTCCTGATTCCAAAATTTTTGAAACCTTAGAAATAATTGGACTTTCAAATACTGGAAAGAAAAAAGCCGGTAAATTTTCATTAGGTATGAAGCAGCGACTTGGGATTGGTATGGCTATTTTAACTGATCCCCAATTTTTAATTCTAGATGAGCCTACTAATGGACTTGATCCTGATGGTATAAATGAATTGCTAGACCTTATTCGTTCCTTGAAAGCAAAAGGGATGACAATTCTGGTTTCCAGTCATCAACTTTTAGAAATTAGTAAGATTGCTGATCATATTCTTATTCTCGATAAAGGTAAAATTCAATATGATGGTGAAAACAAAAATGTAGATAGTCTTGAGAGACTCTTCTTTAAAATTGTTCATGGGGGTTAGTGATATGCAAAAGATATTCTATTCGGAATTGCTCAAATTACGACATTTAGGAACGACTAAATTCTTAATCATCATACCATTTTTAACCGTTCTTATAGCCTTTTTAATGGGAGGGTTACAGATTTTTGTTCCTTTCTCGGTTTATTGGTGGGAAGCTATCTTTTTATATCTTGTAAATGGTCTTTTGTTTATAGTTGATAGACGTTTAGAAGACCAGGCTGGGCATTTTCAAAATGTTACAAATGGATATTTCACTTGGAAAATTATCTTGATGAAAATGGTGCTTATAGGAATGAGGACATTGATTTCTAGTTTATTCTTACTTGCTTTCCTCAGTCTCGTTGCATTTATTTACACAGGTTTTATTCCAATAAATATTCCTAAAACAGCTATTTCCTTAATCTTAATTTGGATGACAACTTTATGGAACATTCCTTTACTTTACCTAATGTCTAAATACATGAGTCAATTCATCCTATTAGCTCTTAATACATTGGTTTGTCTTTTAATAGCACCCTTTATTGCTCAGAGTCCACTTTGGTTCGTTTTCCCCTATACTTATCACTATAAAATAGCTCAATTTTTATTAAATCTTAAACCATCGGGGGATATTATTGTAAATACGAATCATACTAGCATTCTTCAAGTGTTACTTACGATGATACTATCAATAGTAGTGACATTGTTTTTATCTTTTTCACTTCAAAGGAGGCAATTAAATGCTAAGGAGTGAGTTACTAAAATTTAAGAATACTTTCGGTCTTTATCTTATTCTCAGTTTTGCTGTCTTAGAGATCATTACAATTCCAATGTATGTGAGCTTCGTTCCTAATGGTTTTTCTCTAACTAATTTAGCCATATTATCTTTTTTATGCTATCCGCTATTGACATCATTTTTGTCAATTTTAGGGATTGAACAAGAAAAACACGCTAATCATTATCAAGAAATATCGAGTTATCCTAAGCAAAGACGTTTATGGTTGGCTAAACTTTTAATATCAGACATAGTCCTTAGCCTACCTTCTTTATTCAGTTGGCTTATCATAAACCTCCTTCTTATGAATAGTGTTAATGGATTTGTAGTAAGTCTATCAAGTTGGATGTTAATAGTCTTTCTTAATCATTTTCACTACTTTATACAAGTGAGTCTGAACAGTGTTAGTAATATTATAATCTCTATGGTTGAAATTATTTTTATTATTTTTGCTAGTAATAAAGTTTTCTTGTCTACTCATTGGCTTCCTATTGCTTTACCTTTCAATAGCCTTATCCTTAGTGATTGGAGCCAACTCAATTCCCTTCCTTTATGGATTGTTGGGGTGACTTTGTTATTTATATGTTTAATAGATTATAGAACCAAAAAATAATATAAGAAATAACATAGATAGTGTATTAGTCTTTCGTGGTTATCCTAAAATTTGGTTAGTAGTTTGTCGGAAAAGTAAACTATGTTAGTTAATTTGTTTTTTATACTAAGGATGAAAAGAAAGGAGAGTTATTATGAAACGTTTTAGTCTATCAGGTTTCCAACTCAAATATATAGCCCTAATTACTATGGTATTCGACCATATTCAATATTTTTTTGAATATACAGGAAAAATACCCATTTGGTTTACTATGATTGGGAGATTAGCGGCCCCCTTATTTCTATTTGCTGTGATTGAAGGTTTCGTCCATACACACAATCGAAAAAAATACTTCCTAAGGATTTATGCTTTAGCTATTTTGATGGGATTGATTCAGTTTGGATTTTATAATTTTTACATCCTCTTGTAAGGCCAGATGGTTTCTTTCCACAAAATATGATGTTGTCATCATTCGTTATCTTGCTCGTTGCTCTTCAAGGTATCGCTTGGATTCAAGAAAGGAAATATCTAAAAGGAATCCCAACCTTACTTTTCCCAATATTACTCCCATTGCTGATGTTACCTTTTTATCTGCTAAGTGTGAACAAACCTATGTTAGGTTTTCTACTAAATTTACTCAATTTCACAGTGTTGCCAGTTCATACATTTATCAGTGATGGAGGAACGTGGTTACTTTTGACTGGTATCGCTATGTATCTTTGTCACAAGAATCTTAAGAAAGAAGTGCTTGCTTTTGTGAGTGTTAGTCTTGTTTGGGTACTAATGGCGATTGTTCTAAGTAGACCTTCCTTTCACGATTTAATGTTTAAATACATTGAATGGATGGAAATATTTGCAGCTCCCTTAATGCTTTGTTATAACGGTCAAAGAGGTAAAGGGTCAAAATATTTGTTCTATGTCTTTTACCCTACTCATATTTATCTACTCTACGCCTTGTCAGTTATCTTCTATAGATGATATGATAAGGGTAACTTTGTACGAAAGGAAAGGTTATGGCTCAGATACTTGTTGTTGATGATCAGGAAGATATTGTTCAATTGGTTGTAAAGGCTTTAGAGCTTCAAAATCATAAGGTGACGGGGCTTACAAGTGTTTTAGATTTGGATAAGAACTCGTTGCCACGCTTTGACTTGATTTTACTGGATATCATGATGCCTGATGTTGACGGTCTCCGGTTTTGTCATGAGATTCGTGATCAGGTGGATTGTCCTATACTCTTTATTACAGCCAAAACGCAGGAGGCAGATATTGTCCAAGGCTTGACTTATGGTGCTGATGATTATATTTGTAAGCCATTTGGGGTTAAAGAACTTCAAGCGCGTGTGGCTGCTCACTTGAGACGTGAACATCGTGAGCGCCACCATAAGCTATTAATTGGGAATATTCAGTTTGATTTGTCTGCTCAGGAGCTTTATGTTGAGAATCAGTTGTTAGATTTGACTAAGTCAGAATATGGTATTTGTCAGTTTCTGGCTGAAAATAAGGGCCAAGTCTTTTCCAAAGAGCAAATCTACACGCATTTGTACGGCTATGAGGATAAAGGGAGTCCGACAGCAGTGGCTGAACATATCAAAAATATCCGTGCAAAGCTCAAAAATGTTGGGCAAAATCCTATTGAAACAGTCTGGGGGATTGGTTACAAGTGGCACTAATTAAAAAACGAGAACACTCTCTAAGAACAATCTTATTATCTTATGTCGTCAGTCTTACAGTTCTATCAGCAATCAGTAGCCTGCTTATTTTGTCTTTGTTCAGCTTGTCTTATCGTTTTGGCGTTGTGTTTCCAGCAAATCAGGTAGAAAGTGATTTGTCTGCTGTCAGGAATGAAATTGAAACTTCTAAGGTCTTTAATCCAGATGTCTTGCCTGATGGTACAAGCTATGTCTTCTTGACTAGGGATTTTAAGCTTAAGAAGTCTAACATGCCAGATAATTTGCAAGAAGAATCCTTGCTAGATTACCAATTCAAGAATGTTCATGGTGGCAAATATGGCTATTTTCAGTCATTTGAACGGTCTGATGGCATCGTCATTGTCAATTATCAACTATCACCTCGGTACCGTAATGACTGGATGAACCAGCATTTTCCCAATGCTGATCTATTGATGATTGGCTCAATGATGGTGTCTATACTACTCATATTTATTACTTTAACTTTTTACTATGCTAGTAAATTGAGTCGAGAGTTAAGCACAATATTGAAGGCAACAGAGAAATAGCAGAGCAAGATTTGGATTTTCAAACTTCTCAGTCTACAATTAAGGAATTTAATCAAGTGTTAAGTGGTTTGGATCATATGCGAGTAGCACTTCGTGAGTCTTTGATGGAAAATTGGAAGGCAGAGCAAGATAAACAAAATCAGATTTCTGCTCTGACACATGATTTAAAGACGCCACTGACAGTTGCCCGTGGGAATGCGGAACTCTTAGCTATGACGCCCTTAGATGCAGAACAGACGGATTTGTTAGAGCATTTTCAAAAAGGGATTGCACAGGTTGATGCTTATGTGAGAGAGTTGTCCGAACTCAACAAAACGAGTTTAAAGAAAACCTTGACGCTTGAAGAAATTCCAGTTAAGGAATTTGTTGAAGACATTTACGATCAAACCCTGTCATTAGCACAAATGAAACAAATCAAAGTGGTATTTGACAAGAAAGAAATTGAGGAAGAAACCAAAGGCAATTGGGACAGCTCCTTGTTAAATCGAGCTTTTATGAATATCCTTTCGAATGCGGTAGAGCATACGCCAAGTGGTAGTCAGTTGCTCTTAACTGCTAGGGTAGAAGAAGATGAGTTCAAGTTTATCTGCCTTGATTTTGGTCCTGGATTTTCCCTTGAATCACTTGAAAAGGCCACTCAGCTCTTTTATCAAGAGGATAAAAGTAGACAGAGCCGCAATCATAGTGGACTTGGTCTGACTATTGCTAATGATATTATTCGCTTACACCACGGTAGTCTTTCTCTTTCAAACGACAATGGCACGGGTGGTGCTAAAGTGACTATCATTTTAACCCTTTAAATACAGATGACTCCTAGTCGCCAGATGAGGAGTTTTTTGCTATACTACTAAGAGTAAAAATGAAGAAAGATTTGTGGGAGCAGGATTTTATCTTGTTCCCGAAGAGGTATTAGTGTCATGTCTCAATCAAAAGCAGATTATATTAACGTGATTGGAGCTGGTTTGGCCGGATCCGAGGCGGCTTATCAGATTGCCAAACGTGGTATTCCAGTAAAACTTTATGAAATGCGTGGGGTCAAAGCAACACCTCAGCATAAGACAACAAATTTTGCAGAGTTGGTTTGCTCTAATTCTTTCCGTGGAGATAGCTTGACCAATGCTGTAGGGCTTCTTAAAGAAGAAATGCGTCGCTTGGACTCTATCATTATGCGCAATGGAGAAGCTCACCGTGTGCCAGCTGGTGGTGCCATGGCGGTGGACCGTGAAGGTTATGCAGAAGCAGTGACAGCAGAAATTGTAAATAACCCACTAATTGAAGTTATTCGTGAAGAAATCACAGAAATTCCTGATGATGCCATTACAGTTATTGCCTCAGGACCATTGACTTCTGATGCTTTAGCTGAAAAAATCCATGAGCTTAACGGTGGAGATGGCTTCTATTTCTATGATGCAGCTGCGCCAATTGTTGATAAAGCGACTATCGACATGAACAAGGTTTACCTTAAGTCACGCTATGACAAGGGTGAAGCAGCTTATCTAAACTGTCCAATGACCAAGGAAGAGTTCATGGCCTTCCATGAGGCCTTGACAACAGCTGAAGAGGCTCCTTTGAATTCCTTTGAAAAAGAAAAGTATTTCGAAGGGTGTATGCCTATCGAGGTCATGGCTAAACGTGGTATCAAGACAATGCTCTATGGCCCTATGAAACCGGTTGGTTTGGAGTATCCTGAGGATTACAAAGGGCCACGTGACGGTGATTTCAAGACACCTTATGCGGTTGTTCAGCTTCGTCAGGACAATGCGGCTGGTAGTCTCTATAATATCGTTGGTTTCCAAACTCACCTTAAATGGGGAGAACAGAAGCGCGTCTTCCAAATGATTCCAGGACTTGAAAATGCTGAATTTGTACGTTATGGGGTTATGCACCGTAACTCTTACATGGATTCGCCAAATTTGTTAAAACAAACCTTCCAATCAAAATCAAACCCTAATTTGTTCTTTGCAGGGCAAATGACCGGTGTTGAAGGTTATGTTGAATCAGCTGCTTCAGGTTTGGTTGCTGGAATCAATGCTGCCCGTCTCTTTAAGGGTGAAGAAGAAGTCATCTTCCCTCACACAACAGCTATCGGTAGTCTTCCATACTATGTGACTCACGCTGAAAGTAAACATTTCCAACCAATGAATGTTAACTTCGGTATTATCAAAGAGTTGGAAGGTCCACGTATTCGTGACAAGAAAGAGCGTTACGAAAAAATTGCTGAGCGTGCTCTTAAAGATTTACAACCTTTTATTCAAGCTTAGTCAACATTAAAATCCCTTACCGAATGCGGTAAGGGATTTTTCAGATCTAAAAGTATTCAATTAACCAAAGAATTTCTTAGCGATATCTTGACCTTGTTTAATTTTAGCCCATTGTTGTGGTGTTGCCAATTCATTACCTGAGTCACATGAGGCGAAACCACATTGGTGAGAAGGAAGAGACGCTCTTTAGGAAGGATTTGACTAGCTTTTTCAAGCAAGTCAAGAACACGTTCTTCGTCATCAAGTTCAGTTGTTTTAGATGACAAAAGTCCTAGTACAACTTCAGCCTTGCTGTCTTTGAGGGCTTCGAGAGCCTTGATGTCGCCAGCAGTATCGCTGTCCCATTCAAGGAAGAAGCGATCATAGTGTTGCTCTGCCAAGAACTTCTTAGCAATGGCTTCGTAAGTTCCTTCGGCAGCAGAACGGCTTTCATAGTTACCACGACAGTTGTGTGTCCAAACCGTTAAACCAAGTTCGTGAGCATAGTCTACAACCTCGTTATTGATAGCTACAAACTCATCAGCCAATTCTGCCAAATCAGAATTAGCTTCCGCAAAGAAACTTGCAGGGTTTGATGGGTCAAAGAGTTCCCAGAGACAGTCATCAAATTGAACGATTTTTCCACCTACTGCCTTGTATTCTTCCAAGAATTCTTTATAGGCATTAATCAAACCTTTTTTGAGGTCTTCATTAGTTTCATAGACTTGCCCAGGACCAGCCAAACGGTCAAAGATAGCAAGTTCAGTATAAGCATGAGCTGGACCCCAGATAGTTTGTTTAGTATCTTCATCACCAGCTTCAGCTTTAACCAATTTATAGATATCTAGATAATGGTGGTTTTTACCTGAGAGTGGTTCAGTGATACGAATACCAATATCTTTACGAGTCTCATATTGTCCGCCATCGTGGTCTTTGAATGTATAACCGTGCTCAGCAATGTAGCGTTCAATACCTTTGAGACCCCAGACAAAGTCCAAGTGCCACATAGAACGGCCCAAACTCACCATCGGTAAGAATGTCAATACCATTAGCCTTTTGGTCAGCCACAATTTGCTTAATATCTGCAGTTTCAGTTTCTTGATAACCAGGAAGGGCATCGTAAAAAGGATACTGGATGTCGTCACGGTGCTCGATTTCGTCCTTGTATTTACGGAGATCCGCAGGACGAAGGAGAGAACCAACTAATTGAAATTTAGATTTTGTCATAAGATTCACCTCAAAATAAGATTTTATATCTAAAATACTTTTTATTTATTTCAATTGAAAATAGTTATTTTCTTTCTGTGGGTATAGTTTAAGACTATATAAGGTTTTAGTCTGCAAAAATGATACTTCCTATGGTAAAATGAAAAGAAAACAATGAAGGTTGGGAACATGCAAAAAACATTTTTTATTATTAAACCAGATGCTGTAAAACGACACTTGATGTGACAAGTTATTGATCGTATTGAACGTCGTGGCTTCATTATTGAACGAATGGAAATGCTGACACTTGATGAAGAACGACTTAAAGAACATTATGCTCAATTGGTTGATAAACCTTTTTTCCCTAGCATTGCAGAATTCATGATGAGTGGTCCATCAGTGATTGGTATTATTTCTGGTTCAGGTGTTATCAAGTCATGGCGTGATATGATGGGAGCAACTAATCCAGGCGATGCTGCACCTGGAACGATTCGTGGAGACTTTGCAACAGCACCAGATGGTGACATGATTCCAAATATTGTTCATGGCTCTGATTCAGATGAATCTGCGGCTCGAGAAATTAAGATTTGGTTTGGTGAGTAGGATGGATTTAAAGCTGGTTTATTTAATTAAAACACTTTAACTAAAAGGAGTTGTAGAATGAGCAACAGCGATAACTTTTGCTGTTGCAGTTGATGTGTCTATATAAACGTGAGCAACTGTCTTTTTGACACTAACAATTCTACTCAATATTATTACGAAAATTCGTAGGTGATATCGTTGTTAAACTTAACTTTTTGGCTGTTTATGGTGGTACTTAATTTGCTCTTCGTAGGTTTGTGGTACAATACAAACTTCGGTATATGACTTGAACGATTCAGGTACTATAGTAAATATCAAGGTACCGGTTACTGTTAAGACTTCAATATTGTTTGATATTCTACATTAAGTAGGAAAAAACGCTAATAATAACGATGATTTGTTAGTGATAAATGTTAGCATTTTTTTAAGAAGTTCCATTACTAAGTTTTTAGCCTAAGATATAAAAACTAATGACTTTCTAAAATCTTTGGTTTTAGGATTTTTTTATTTCTTGAAAATCACTAGTCATGCTAGTGATTTCAAAAAACTTCTAGTAATGTGTCAAAAAATGTCACAATGGAATTGAAAGTCTTTCATCTAAATATAGATATCAAATTATTTATGAAAAGTACTGAGCAATTATTAGTCAACTCTTTCATTTATTTTGCAACAAAAAGAGTGTAGAATACATGAGGTTGGGTCTTGTGCATGTTAATCAATATCTCCAAAACTAAGCATTTTATCAGTTAGGGGGAGCTTAAAAGTGTAAGAGTAACCTACTGGTATAGTTACCCGTAGGGATGAGTAGTTTTAAGTGATAATTATAAATAGTCTAAGCTCTGAACTACACTCCAAGAGTTAGATTTTTCTGTCTAACTTTTGGAGGTCAGTACAATTATAGTTGATTTTTTTCATAATCTTTCCAATAAAAATATTAAAGCGAATCAATCTATCTATTATAAAATTAAACCTTCTATTTGTAATGTCAACACTATTCACAATAGGATTTTGTCTATCAAATACTTTGATATTAAAAAGTATTTGAATTTAAGAATCTAATAGAGTTTAAAGGAATGGGTATTTTTATGAGATATCTCAAATTGACATGGTTCTTTCTTTTGTTAGAATATGAGCATAACTAAATATAGAAGGACGTAATTTAAATGGGGAAAAAGGAATTACAACGTTATTCACTCAGGAAGTCTAGCCTTGGTGCGGCTTCTGTTCTTTTGGGGACTGCAGTTCTTGCAGTAGGAGGTTCAAATGCAAGCGCTGATGAAGTTGCAACAACTACAGATTCAGCAACACCAGCAGTTGAAGCAACAGATGCTGTTGAAGAAAGCACTTCTGCCGTAGCAGATTCAACTGAAAAGAAAGTTGTTAACGTTACTGAGGAAGGTAACACAACTGTTACAACGAGTGAAGTAACAAATACAAGCTTAGAAGCTGCAAAAACAGCTGCAACTAACGAAGGGGTTGAGGTTAAGGAAGAACCTGCTCAAACCAAAGAAACTGTTGAAGCAGCTGCTGCAGATAATAAAGCACAAGCAGAGAAAATCAATACAGTCGTTTCTGATTATAAAGCGGCTAAAGAACAATACAAGTCAGATAAAGCTGACTATGATAAAGCAAAAGCAAACTATGATGCAAAATTAGCTGAGAAAGCACTTGCTGATAAAACAAATGCTGAAGCTCAGGCTAAATATGATACTGAAAAAACAGCTTATGATAAAGCTTCAGAGCAATACCAAATTGCTAAGCAAGCTTATGACTCAGCTCTTTCAGAGTACAAGACTAAGAAAGTTACTTATGATGCTAAGGTAGCAGAAAAAGAAGCCGCTGATAAAGAAAATGCGCTTTCTGCAGCTAAATACCAAGCAGAATTGGCAACATATAACCAAGCAAAAGCTGATTATGAAGCAGCTCTTGCTCAGTACAATAGCGATAAAGCCAAATACAATGCTGAAAAAGCTAACTATGATAATAAAGTAGCTGAAAAAGTTGTTACTGAGAAACGTAACGCTGAAGCTGAAGCTAAATATCAAACTGAGCTAGCAGCATACAATGAAGCAAAAGCTAAATATGATGTAGAAAAAGCAGCATATGACAAGAATCTTGAACTTTATAACGCTAAGAAAACAGCTTATGAAGCAGATCTTGAAACAAAACAAGCTATTGAAAAATACAATGCAGATGCTAAAGCTAAGTACGAAGCAGCCTTGGTTGTCTACAATGAGCAAAAAGCTAAATATGACCTAGAGTACCTTGAGTATCAAAACAAATTAGCTGTCTACCAAACAGCACTTAAACAATACCAAGATGCTAAAACAGCTTACGATAAATACATGAATGATCCTGTATATCGTAACCTTAAAGATGCTGAAGTTGTTCAAGAATTGACTTTCCAACGTGAAAACGATGCGACACACAAAGTTGAAGGTGTAAGCAACTACTTGACAAAGAAGCACAAGAGCGTCTTAACACAAGTAATGTTTTCCAATATGACTCTAACAAGTTACAAGCATCTGACATTGTTTCAAATAGCCCTTGGACAAACACTGAAGACGAGTGGATTCAAGTTAAAGAAGGTGACAAATTTGTTGTTACTTATGATGGTTTGAACCAATCAAGCATGCTTGTTGAGAATGAAGCATCAGCAATCAAACGTGTTGTATACCGTTACGAAATCGTTAGCCTTCCATCAAACGACGGAAAAGGTATCGCGAAAATCAGTAAGGATCCAACAGTAACTATGACAGTTGGAGCGTCAACTGATCAAGATAAACCGGTTAAAGTAGCTGTAGATGTTGAGTTTTACGATAAAGATGGTAAAATGTTCAACCTTAGTGAGCGTAATGCTATCGTAGCACTTAACTCACTTAACCACTGGAACGGTGCAGCTTATGTTGAAACATCTGAGCGCCCACGTCCACTTACAGTAGAAGCGAAAGACGTTAATGGTAATACTGTTCGCGGTACTTACAATCCTTACGCAGATGGTTCTACTTTGGCAATCCAAAACGGTGAAGTTGTTACAAAATCTGGTTACGCAGATTTTGGTGGAGCTACTGTTAACGTTTCAGATGAGAACCCACTTAAGGTAGTGGTTCCTATCTCTGACTGGAATGGTTCAGAATGGGTTGTCTCACGTGAAATTCCAACTGATGTAACAACTCTTAATGCTTCAGGTAGTGGTAATGGCCACGCTCTTGGTAACCAAGATTATACGTTTGGTGATAAAGATGATGTTATTGGTTCATACAGTGTTTCTGCTGAAACTGGTTTGATTACATTCACACCTAAGAAAAAATACCAATCAACACGCCACCAAGAATATGTAAATATTGGTGATAACCAATTCATCGCTATTCCAAAATCATCAGTTACTTATGATGCTGCTACTAAAGAAGTAACATCAGTCAATGATAACCAATACATTGACCACGGTGCAGTCTTTAATGGTGAGACAACATCAGAATTGACAGGTTGGGATAACGCTGATTCACCTTACCTCTACTATGGAGGTGCAGGTATCAAGATGACTAATGGTCACTTGGTATTTACTGCTGAAGGTGCAAATGCTGATGGTGCACCAACAGTTTATTGGTTCGCAATCAACTCTAACCTTGGTTTGCCTAAGAATCCAGGTGAAAAACCTGAAGAACCTAAGGCACCAACACCACCAACAGCACCGGTTAAACCAGTGGTTAAAACAGTTGGTATCAATCCACAAGAACCAACACCACCAACACCTCCAAAAGAGCCAGTGGCACCAACGCCACCAACACCAAAAGTGGTTGAAGTTCCTGGTAAACCACAAGAACCAACACCTCCAAAAGAGCCAGTGGCACCAACGCCACCAACACCAAAAGTGGTTGAAGTTCCTGGTAAACCACAAGAACCAACACCACCAACAGGTCCAACGGCACCAACGCCACCAACACCAAAAGTAGTTGAAGTTCCTGCTAAACCAGTAGAACCTAAAACTCCTGAAAAACCAAGTGTTGTATGGCACAAGAACTATGTCGTTGAGAGAGAGTCTCACGTGGTACCACCAACTCCACCGACTACTCCACAAACACCACCAACACCTGTTACTCCTCCAACTCCAGTGACACCACCAACTACACCAACTCCAGATACTGAAGTTCCTGTAGTGCCTCAAGCTGAGTTGCCACAAACTGGTGAGCACACTAGCAATGCTGGATTGATTGGACTTCTTTCAATGATTTTTGCAGCCTTTGTAGGATTCTTCAAACGTCGTAAAGAAGATTAAGTGGTGCTATTAAATTAGTTCCCCATCAAAACTAGATTCTATTTAGGATCTAGTTTTTATTTTTGCTCGGTTTTCCTCCCTCATTTCATTTCTATTTACTGGTGAAACATGTTATAATTGTCTTGAACGACTATTATAGAAAGATGCAAGGAGACGAGCATGGAAGAACTTAAGAAAATCGCTGGTGTAACCGCTGCCAAATATGTTGAAGATGGAATGGTTGTTGGACTCGGTACAGGGTCAACAGCTTACTTCTTCGTAGAGGAAATTGGCCGTCGTATTAAGGAAGAAGGTCTTAGTGTTGTTGGTGTAACGACATCAAGTCAAACCACTAAACAAGCTGAGGGCTTAGGCATTCCTTTGAAGGCAGTGGATGACATTGACAGTATTGATGTTACTGTTGATGGAGCCGACGAAGTAGACCCTCAACTCAACGGGATTAAAGGTGGCGGTGGTGCCCTTTTGATGGAAAAAATTGTCGCTACACCTACAAAAGAATATATCTGGGTGGTTGATGAGTCTAAAATGGTTGATCAATTAGGTGCTTTCAAATTACCAGTTGAAGTGGTTCAATATGGTGCTGATCGTCTGTATCGTGTCTTTGAGTCGAAGGGTTATAAGCCATCATTCCGACTTACGGAGCAAGGTGACCGCTTTGTTACAGATATGAAGAACTATATCATCGATCTTGATTTAGGTAAGATTGAAAATCCAGTAGCTCTTGGTGAAGAACTAAAAGCTATGACAGGGGTTGTTGATCATGGATTGTTCAATGGCATGGTTAACAAAGTCATCGTTGCAGGAAAAGACGGTGTTAAGGTCGTTGAAGTTAAGGCCTAGTCCGATTTTTATTCCCCTCACTTTTAATGAGGAAAACTAATTAATTATTTTCAAACTATTAAATAATATAGAAAGGCAAGAGGTAATTTCGAAAAGATTTTAGCTCTTTGTGGTGTTATTATGTCCAAATTTAACCGAATGCATTTAGTCGTTCTTGATTCAGTAGGAATTGGTGCTGCTCCAGATGCCAATGACTTTGTCAATGCAGGTGTGCCAGACGGTGCTTCAGATACCCTTGGTCACATCTCTAAATCTGTAGGATTGAATGTGCCAAATATGGCTAAGCTTGGTCTAGGAAATATTCCTCGTGAAACACCTTTGAAAACAGTACCAGCAGAAAGCAACCCAACTGGTTATGCAACAAAATTGCAGGAAGTGTCTCTTGGTAAAGATACGATGACTGGCCACTGGGAAATCATGGGTCTCAATATTACTGAACCTTTTGATACTTTCTGGAACGGATTCCCAGAAGAAATTCTCACTAAAATTGAAGAATTCTCAGGCCGTAAAGTCATTCGTGAAGCTAATAAACCATACTCAGGTACAGCTGTTATTGAAGACTTTGGACCTCGTCAAATGGAAACTGGTGAATTGATTATTTACACTTCAGCTGACCCAGTTCTTCAAATTGCTGCACACGAAGACGTTATCCCTTTGGATGAGTTGTATCGTATTTGTGAATATGCGCGTTCAATTACTCTTGAGCGTCCAGCTCTTCTAGGGCGTATCATTGCGCGTCCTTACGTTGGTGAGCCTGGAAACTTCACTCGTACATCTAACCGTCGTGATTTGGCTGTCTCACCATTTGAACCAACTGTTTTGGATAAATTGAATGAAGCTGGTATCGATACTTATGCCGTTGGTAAAATCAATGATATTTTCAACGGAGCTGGTATCAACCATGATATGGGACACAACAAATCAAATAGTCACGGTATTGATAATTTGATTAAAGCTATGACTTCTGAAGACTTCAAACATGGTTTCTCATTCACAAACTTGGTAGACTTCGATGCTCTTTATGGACACCGTCGTGACCCACATGGATATCGTGATTGCTTGCACGAATTTGACCAACGTTTGCCTGAAATCATTGCTGCTATGCGTGAAGATGATCTCTTGATGATTACAGCAGACCACGGAAATGATCCAACTTATGCAGGTACAGACCATACTCGTGAGTATATTCCTTTCTTGGCTTATAGCCCATCATTCAAAGGAAATGGACTTATTCCAGTAGGTCATTTCTCTGACATCTCAGCAACTGTCGCTGAAAACTTTGGTGTAGATAAAGCCATGATTGGTGAAAGCTTCTTGGATAAACTTATCTAAAATGAAGCGCTATGCATTTTTGGTTCGTGGGATAAACGTTGGTGGTCGTCACAAGGTAGTCATGGAGGAATTTTGTCGTGAATTAGAAGAACTCGGTATGTCACATGTTTCTTCCTATATAAATAGTGGAAATCTTTTCTTTGATTCTACCTTGATGAAAGAGGAACTCCTCTTAGTTTTAGAGGAATTTCTAAATAAGGCTTATCCATTTATTAAGGTATTTTCTCTTTTTACTCTTGAAGATTATCAAAATGAAGTGGCCTCATTACCTAAGTGGTGGGAGGATGATTTCTATAGAAAAGACGTCCTCTTATTCACTGAAAGACTTGATAAGAACGAAATGAAGAAGGTTATTAACTCTTTAGAGTTGAAAGATGAAATACTTCATTTTGGTCAACTTGGTGTCTACTGGGTAAAGTATGATAAATCAACTTATAGCCAAACAGCTTATCATAAGAAGTTATTGAAAACACATTTTTATCCTGATATAACCATTCGAAATGCAAGAACTTTTTCAAAAATTGGTCATTTTTTAAGAATGAAATAAAATTTAGGGAGAAATAACATGTCGTTACTTGAAAAAATTAGAGTTACTCAAGCGTTTTTGGAAAGCAAAGGAATTGAAAAACCTGAGTTCGGTTTAATCTTGGGTTCTGGACTTGGTGAGTTGGCTGAAGAAGTTGAAGACGCAGTTGTTATTGATTATGCGGATATTCCAAACTGGGGACAATCAACGGTTGTCGGTCATGCTGGAAAACTTGTTTACGGAACTTTGTCTGGACGTAAGGTTTTGGCTCTTCAAGGGCGTTTCCATTTTTATGAAGGAAATCCGCTCGAAGTCGTTACTTTCCCTGTACGTGTTATGAAAGCTCTTGGATGTGAAGGAGTTGTTGTAACCAATGCAGCAGGTGGTATCGGCTTTGGCCCTGGTACTTTGATGGCCATCACTGACCACATTAACATGACTGGTCAAAACCCATTGATCGGTGAAAACTTGGATGATTTTGGTCCACGTTTCCCTGATATGTCTAAAGCTTACACACCTGAATACCGTGAAACCGCTCATAAAGTGGCTGATAAACTTGGTATCAAATTGGATGATGGTGTTTATATCGGTGTGACTGGTCCAACTTATGAAACTCCAGCTGAAATCCGTGCTTATAAGACACTAGGGGCAGATGCTGTTGGGATGTCTACAGTTCCTGAGGTTATTGTTGCAGCTCACTCTGGTTTGAAAGTTCTTGGTATCTCATGTATTACTAACTTTGCGGCTGGTTTCCAAGAAGAATTGAACCACGAAGAAGTGGTGGAAGTGACTGAGCGTGTCAAAGGAGATTTCAAAGGATTGCTAAAAGCGATTCTTGCTGAACTCTAAAATATGATTGCTCGGGGAATAAAACATATAACGTCATTACCCAAGTTTATTAGGTTAAGTTTAGCTGTTTTTGGAACCGGTATTGCTTCAGGTTTGGTAGGCATCCTTTGTCATTACCTTTTGGAGTTTATACAAATTCTTGTATTTGGTAATGATAAATCGAATTTATTGTCACAGTTTAACTCTGTAAGTCCCTTTCGACGATTTGCAGTATTGCTTGTAGTAGGTGTTTTGGCTAGTTTATTTTGGTATTTCCTTCAGAGACGAGTGTCCCTCCTTTCTATTAGTAAGGCTAAGCAACTCGTTGGTAAGAAGAGTCCAAATTTTCTTGGCCAAAGTCTACATGCTTTGATGCAGGTTGCAATCGTTGGAGCTGGTTCCTCAATTGGTAAAGAAGGAGCGCCTCGAGAATTAGGTGCTCTATTTGGTGGTAGTCTCTCCAAAGCCTTGCATTTGGATGTTGTTGATAGACAATTGTTAATTGCTTGCGGGGCAGGCGCTGGCTTAGCTGCGGTTTACCAAGTCCCCTTTGCCAGTACACTGTTTGTTCTGGAAACCTTAGGTGTTGCTTGGAAATCAAAAAACATTGTTATCATTCTTGTGACAACTTACTTGTCAGCTTATTGTGCTCGCCCAATCGTTGGTAAGGAGGCAATGTATCAAGTCGGTAAAGTTAGCTCAGATCCTGCTAGTCTGATTCAGGTTATTGTTCTTGTATTAGTGATAACTCCGCTGGCGATGATGTTTAGCTTCTTAGCTAAAAAGGCTAGCAAAAGTCGTATTACTGATAAACGCATTCTGTGGACCATGCCACTATCTTATATAGTACTAGGTGGGATTGCAGCTTTATACCCTTAATCATGGGAAATGGTCAGGTGCTAGCACAATGGTTATTTTCAGGTGGGGTTTCAGCATACCTACCTCTTATCCTTGTCGTCAAAGGACTTGTGGTATGTTTGCTTTTATGGGCAGGCTCTTATGGAGGAACCCTAACCCCTTCCTTTACTTTAGGTGCTGGATTGGGTTTCTTATTGACAAGTTGTCTTGAGATTTTTGGCTTATCACTCAATCCTACTCTAGGAATGTTACTCGGTGCAACCGTATTTTTAGGAATAACTTTAGATGCTCCTCTAACTGGGATAGCCTTAGTTCTAGGTTTTACTGGTCAAGGAGGGCTGGTAGCAGTACCACTAATCTTAGCGAGTCTACTATCGAGGATATTAAAAAATAGATGGAAGAAAAAACAATGAATATTCATTTTATCTTACACGAAACGTTTGAAGTCCCAGGAGCCTATTTAAAATGGGCACAAGACCGTGGGCATAATATCACATCAACCAAGGTATATGAGGAAGAGCTTCTTCCTGAAACCGTTGAAGGTATTGATTTTCTAATTGTTATGGGTGGCCCTCAGTCACCTGATGAGGATCGTCAGGCCTTCCCTTATTATGACCCAGAGGCTGAGATTGCATTTATGCAAAAGGCAATTGCTGCTGATATCTATATTGTTGGGGTTTGCCTAGGTGCTCAACTTTTATCTGTTGCCTATGGTGGTAATTACGAGCATAGTCCAGAACGTGAGATTGGTGTTTTCCCTGTAACATTAACTGAGGCAGGTTTAGCGGATGAGCATGTCAAAGGTTTTGGCAAAACCCTAAACACTGGCCACTGGCATGGTGATATGCCTGGATTGACTTATAATGCAGTTGTTCTTGCTACTAGTCAAGGTTGTCCGCGCCAAATTGTTCGCTTCAGTCCTAAACATTATGCCTTTCAGGCACACTTAGAGTTTGATCCTAAAGCTATTGATTTACTTATAGCTGCTGATGGTGAAGAGTATTTACGTAAGCAAAATAAAGAGTTACCTTTTGTTCAAACACCTGAACAATTGCGTGCCAACGATTATTCTGAAATGAACAAAAAGTTATACGATTTCCTTGATTCATTGACTCAAGCTTAATCCACTTTTAAAGTTGTTATTTATCCACTATATAATAGTAGAAAAATATTTAAAAATAAAAATTAAGAAAGGTAGAGCATGTGTTCTGATTTGAACACGAGCGGAAAGCTAGGAAAATAGATAATCTTCATTTGTTTTCTGTCTGCTTCTTTACCATCAAAAAATAGAAAGGAAGGGTAGTTCGGGTTTGAAACTGAACCCGGGCTAGAGGCTGTGTAAAAAAGATAAATCCTCCTAGATGCGAAGCATCTTTGTCGGATTTCCTATTTTTACTTTGCCTTTTTAACGCCCTTGGTATCTTATATTATGTCTATTCATATTGCTGCTAAGCAAGGAGAGATTGCTGATAAAATTCTTCTTCCAGGGGATCCATTGCGTGCGAAATTCATTGCTGAGAATTTCCTTGAAGATGCTGTATGTTTCAATGAGGTTCGTAACATGTTTGGTTACACAGGAACATACAAAGGTGAACGTGTCTCAGTAATGGGAACAGGAATGGGGATGCCATCTATCTCTATTTATGCGCGTGAGCTTGTCGTTGACTATGGTGTTAAAAAATTGATTCGTGTGGGTACTGCTGGTTCATTGAATGAGGATGTTCACGTTCGTGAGTTAGTTCTTGCACAGGCCGCGGCGACAAACTCTAACATTATCCGTAACGATTGGCCACAATACGATTTCCCACAAATTGCAAGTTTCGATCTCTTGGATAAGGCTTACCACATTGCCAAAGACCTTGGTATGACAACACATGTTGGTAATGTCTTGTCATCTGATGTTTTCTATTCAAATTATTTCGAAAAAAACATTGAGCTTGGTAAATGGGGAGTGAAGGCTGTTGAAATGGAAGCAGCAGCACTTTATTACCTTGCAGCTCAACACCAAGTAGATGCTCTTGCCATCATGACTATTTCTGATAGTTTGGTCAATCCAGATGAAGACACTACAGCTGAGGAACGTCAAAACACTTTCACTGACATGATGAAAGTTGGTCTTGAAACACTAATTGCAGACTAGTGAATTAGTGACAAAAGCCTTTTTTACCATTTGCCAAGTCCGTCTAGGTTTTAAGACAAGACCAGTAGCTATGAGGAATTTTAGAAGCTCTTTGAAATCCGTATTTAATCATCCTTCCTTGGCGGTAAGGGCATAATGGTGCAGGATAATCGAGTTTTGCATGAATCTTGATGTGAGTATCAGTTTCAAAAACGAGTGAAATAATGATATTTGGGTCTTTAGTTCCGATTAATTTTGTGGCGTTCTTAATAAGTCTCATAAGTTTTCCTAATGATGGTTTGGTTGCTTTTCATTATAGCTCTTATGGGATTTTTGTCTGCATTCAAAAAGCTTTATAATCTTTACAGTGGTTTTACCCACTACAGAAATTATAGAGGCTTAATAAAAGGGAGAGCGAAAAGCTCTCTTTTTTTTTGCTTGATGAAACATAATATTTCTGATAATATAATCGTAATTAATTATGATTTAAGAGGAGCTTTCCCATGTCAGACATTTTACATTATATTGTTGAGCATCCATTTTATTGCCTTATTCTATTAGGAGTTGTTGTACTAGCCTGTGGGTTGGGGCCATTTTCAAGTAGTTCAACAGAAAACAAGCGTTCAGCAATTATTAATAAGCACTACAACGATACTTTTAAGAAATAAGAAGGGCTAAATGCAGTCAGAAAGCAGATATTAGAGATAGGCAAAAACCTGTCTTTTTTGTATAATAGAAGGTAACGATTAGTTTATAGATAATCATAAGTAAGAACTAGGAAAGATAAAAATGCCAAATATTGAAGAATTAAAACAACGACAGGAGAAGATTCGTAACTTCTCTATTATTGCCCATATTGACCATGGTAAATCAACTCTTGCCGACCGTATCTTGGAAAAGACTGAAACAGTGTCAAGTCGTGAGATGCAGGCGCAACTCCTTGATAGTATGGACCTTGAGCGTGAACGTGGAATCACTATTAAACTAAATGCCATTGAGCTTAACTATACAGCTAAAGATGGTGAAACATACATTTTCCACCTTATCGACACACCAGGACACGTGGACTTTACTTATGAGGTGTCACGTTCTCTTGCTGCCTGTGAGGGTGCCATCTTGGTGGTGGATGCAGCTCAAGGGATTGAAGCTCAAACTCTTGCCAATGTTTACTTGGCCCTTGATAATGACTTGGAAATCTTACCAGTTATCAATAAAATTGACCTTCCAGCTGCAGATCCTGAACGTGTGCGTACAGAGGTTGAAGATGTTATCGGACTAGATGCTTCTGAGGCTGTACTTGCGTCAGCTAAGGCTGGTATTGGTATTGAAGAGATTCTCGAACAAATCGTTGAGAAAGTTCCTGCACCTCAAGGTGATGTTGAAGCCCCTCTCCAAGCCCTTATCTTTGACTCTGTTTACGATGCCTATCGTGGGGTTATCCTCCAAGTGCGTGTGGTTAACGGAATGGTTAAACCGGGCGATAAGATTCAAATGATGTCTAATGGTAAGACATTTGACGTTACAGAAGTTGGTATCTTTACGCCTAAAGCTGTTGGCCGTGATTACCTTGCGACAGGTGATGTTGGTTATATCGCTGCCTCAATTAAGACCGTTGCGGATACTCGTGTCGGTGATACCGTGACTCTTGCGGATAATCAGGCTGCAGAGCCACTCCATGGCTATAAGCAAATGAACCCAATGGTGTTTGCAGGTCTTTACCCAATTGAGTCAAATAAATACAATGACTTGCGTGAAGCCCTTGAAAAGCTCCAGTTGAACGATGCTAGTCTTCAATTTGAGCCTGAAACGTCTCAAGCCCTTGGTTTTGGTTTCCGTTGTGGTTTCTTGGGTCTTCTTCACATGGATGTTATCCAAGAGCGCTTGGAACGTGAGTTTAACATCGACCTCATCATGACAGCACCATCGGTAGTTTACCATGTTAATACTACTGACGGTGAGATGCTTGAAGTGTCTAACCCATCTGAGTTCCCAGATCCTACACGCATTGATGCCATCGAAGAGCCTTATGTTAAAGCTCAAATCATGGTTCCTCAAGAATATGTTGGTGCTGTTATGGAGTTGGCACAACGTAAACGTGGTGATTTTGAAACCATGGAATATATCGATGATAATCGTGTGAACGTTATCTATCAAATTCCACTTGCCGAAATCGTTTTTGATTTCTTTGATAAATTGAAATCATCAACACGTGGTTATGCAAGCTTTGACTATGAATTGTCAGAATACCGTCGTTCACAATTGGTGAAAATGGATATTCTCCTTAATGGTGACAAGGTCGATGCCCTTAGCTTCATCGTTCACAAGGAATTTGCCTACGAGCGTGGAAAACTTATCGTTGATAAGCTTAAGAAAATTATTCCACGTCAACAATTCGAAGTGCCTATCCAAGCGGCTATCGGTCAAAAAATTGTTGCCCGTACAGATATCAAAGCCCTTCGTAAAAACGTCTTGGCTAAGTGTTACGGTGGTGACGTTTCACGTAAACGTAAACTTCTTGAAAAACAAAAAGCCGGTAAGAAACGTATGAAAGCCATCGGTTCGGTTGAAGTCCCACAAGAAGCCTTCTTGTCAGTACTTTCAATGGACGAAGATGAGAAATAAGAGTAATAGTCAGAATGTGATGTTCTGGCTATTGAGCTATAAAATAACTTATATTTCTATGACTTAAACTCATTTAATTTCTTAATTGTTAAATTTGCCTACCTATAAAGTAGGCTTTTTTTAATTTTATTGAAATCTAGATTTTATATTGATACTGACAAGTTTTAGAATTTTTGGTAGAATATCAGTATATTTTTGTTGACAAATTTTGTTATTAACAATAAAAAGGGGTTTTAAAAATGAAAAAGTTATTAAGTATTGTGATGTTAGCCTTTGCTGTGATTGGTTTAGCAGCATGTAGTTCAAAAGATGCTAACGGTATTCCAAATAAATTACAAGATAAATACACTGGTTACTCTGAAAATCCAGGAGATAACTCTGCTTTCTCTGAAGGTGGCTCAACCTTAATTTTTTTGATAAAAAAAGAATAATATTATTAAAAAAATAAGGCTGAAGGAGAACAAACTGATTTCACAGTTGTTCCTGAAGAAAGTCTAGATTCTAAAGACAAAGGAGCATTCAATAAACATCAATCAGAATATGGAAAAGACTATTTTATTATCACCACAGATAAAAAGTATAGAAAAGATGGTTCTAATTATACTTATGTAGTTAGTTTATCTAATGGTGGTAAAGAAATAAAAATTGATGAGTTGGAAAATGCTGGTACTGCTGATGATTATTTATTCCATTTCACTGGGAAAGCTGAATAGAAAAGTCTAAACTATATTAGACTTACAAATGTAGACAAACGTCAGATAATGGTGTTTGTTTTTTATTATGTTAATCGTCTTAAATTAAGAGAAATATAAATTTGTAATTATCTATTAAGCATTTTTCTCGGCTTTAGGCTATAATAGACAAAAAGGAATGTTGGGAGGGCCACTATGGATATCACGAGTTTTATTCCTAGTCAGCGACAGGCTATTCTGGAACGTTTTCAGCAAGTGGAGGCCTTGGGCCTAGGGGCAATTCGTATTGAGTTGAAGGTTGCGAATCCTGTTGGCATCATTTATGAGTGCTACATTATGGCAGGGGGAAATTATTTTTCTGATCAAGCAGTGGTGTCCTTCCGTATTCTTTACGAAAAGGACTTGGAACGCATTTCTTTGGATGTCGTTGACATTCCTGGTCGCTCAAGTTTGTCTAATTACCTCCAGCTACTAGAGATTTTTGAAGGCTTGCAAAATTATCTTAATCGAGAGTTTGCTAAGGTAAAAAATACATAAACATCTGATAGCAATCAGGTGTTTCTTTTTGTGCTAGAAGTTCAAAATTTCACAATCTTTTTTTCACAAGATTGTCTGAAAACTGTGCTATAATGATAACAGAATTGTGAAGTGACGAAAGTTTGTGAAAAAACGAGCAGACTTTGACACTTTGTGACTTATACTTGAAAGGAAAGTTGGCTCTATCATTTTAGGGCCAGAAGGACTGTGTTCATGTCAGAAGAAAAGCAATTGTATGGTGCAGATTTAGTGGTTGATAGTTTGATCAACCATGATGTTGATTATGTCTTTGGGATTCCAGGCGCAAAAATCGATAGAGTTTTTGATACTTTGGAAGATAAGGGACCTGAATTGATAGTTGCCCGTCATGAGCAAAATGCTGCTTTTATGGCTCAAGGTGTTGGACGTATTACAGGGAAACCTGGTGTAGTATTGGTAACATCTGGCCCAGGTGTCTCTAATTTGGCTACTGGTTTGGTAACAGCGACAGATGAAGGAGACCCTGTTCTTGCTATTGGTGGTCAGGTTAAACGTGCAGATCTCTTGAAACGTGCCCACCAATCAATGAATAATGTTGCCATGCTTGAACCAATTACCAAGTATGCTGCTGAAGTACATGATGCTAACACCCTTTCTGAAACGGTAGCAAATGCCTATCGTCACGCTAAGTCAGGGAAACCAGGTGCAAGCTTTATTTCAATTCCTCAAGACGTGACCGATGCTCCGGTCAGTGTTAAAGGCTATTAAGCCTATGACAGATCCAAAAACTTGGTTCAGCATCTGTTTCTGATATTAACTATCTCGCACAAGCCATTAAAAAAATGCCGTATTGCCAGTCTTTCTTTTGGGGAATGGTGCCTCATCAGAAGCCGTCACTTACTCTATTCGTCAAATTTTTGAAGCATGTTAAATTGCCAGTTGTTGAAACTTTCCAAGGTGCTGGTATCGTGTCACGTGATCTTGAAGAAGATACTTTCTTTGGTCGTGTGGGGTCTTTTCCGTAACCAACCGGGAGACATGTTGCTTAAGAAGTCTGACTTGATTATTGCCATTGGGTATGACCCAATCGAGTATGAAGCACGTAACTGGAATGCTGAAATTTCAGCCCGTATCATTGTAATTGACGTTGAACCTGCTGAGGTGGATACTTACTTCCAGCCAGAACGTGAGTTGATTGGTAATGTTGAAGCAACTTTAGATTTGCTCTTGCCAGCTATTCAAGGTTATAAATTACCTGAAGGATCAGTTGAATACCTTAAAGGGTTGAAGAATAACGTTGTTGAGGATGTTAAGTTTGATCGCCGACCTGAAGAAGGAAAGGTACATCCGCTAGATTTGATTGAAGTTTTGCAAGACCAAACCAAAGATGATATGTCAGTCACCGTTGACGTTGGTAGTCACTACATTTGGATGGCTCGCTATTTCAAATCTTATGAACCACGTCATTTGCTTTTCTCAAATGGGATGCAAACTTTAGGTGTTGCTCTTCCGTGGGCCATCTCTGCAGCTTTGGTTCGTCCTAAGACAAAAGTCATTTCTGTTTCTGGTGACGGTGGTTTCCTTTTCTCAGCACAAGAATTGGAAACGGCAGTTCGTTTGAAATTGCCAATTGTTCATATTATCTGGAACGATGGCCATTACAATATGGTGGAATTCCAAGAAGAAATGAAGTACGGTCGTTCATCTGGGGTTGACTTTGGTCCTGTAGATTTTGTAAAATATGCTGAGAGCTTTGGAGCGAAAGGTTATCGTGCAACAAGTAAAGAAGAGTTTGCTAGCTTGCTTCAAGAAGCCTTGGCTCAAGCTGTAGATGGACCAGTCCTTATTGATGTTCCAATCGACTATAAAGACAATATTAAACTCGGCGAAACGATTTTGCCAGATGAATTTTACTAAAAAGAGGGTGTAGACATGTCTGAAGCCATAAAATTATTTCAATATAATACTTTGGGAGCCTTGATGGCTGGGCTTTATGGAGGTACTTTAACAGTTGAAGAATTGTTGGAGCATGGAGACTTGGGTCTCGGAACATTAGATTCTATCGATGGTGAGTTGATTGTTCTTGACGGTAAAGCCTATCAAGCCAAAGGGTCTGAGGGTAAGGTCGAAGTGGTAGAAGTTTCTCCTGATGAAAAAGTACCTTATGCAGCAGTCGTACCTCACCAAGCTGAAGTAATCTTCCGTCAACGTTATGAAATGACTGATAAAGAACTTGAGGATCGTATTGAATCTTATTATGATGGGGTCAATCTTTTCCGTTCTATCAAAATCAAAGGTCATTTTAAACATATGCACGTGCGCATGATTCCAAAATCAAATGCCGATATTAAGTTTGCTGATGTTGCCACACGCCAACCTGAGTACGAGGTGGATAATATTTCAGGTACTATCGTTGGTATTTGGACTCCAGAAATGTTCCACGGTGTGAGTGTTGCTGGGATCACCTCCATTTTATTTCAGACGACTTGACATTTGGTGGTCACGTTATGGATTTTGTTATTGAAAATGGTATTATCGAAGTTGGTCCAGTTGACCAACTCGACCAACGTTTCCCAGTTCAAGACCGTCAGTACCTCTTTGCTAAATTCAATGTCGATGAGATGCGTGAAGATATTACTAAGGCTGAATAAAATTTTTTAAGACATCAAAAATCATAGAAAGAACTTTCCTAGATAATTAGGGAAGTTTTTTTGTTTTTTAAGGTACTTCTATATCGAAGTAGTTGACTGTTGTAATTAAATTTGATGTTACAATTCGTACTATAAAGTTCGATATGGAACTAAAACTCAAAGAAAGACATGGTGTTTTATAATGGATTATTTGAAAGTGCTAGTCGAAGAGATTCATTCAGTTGTAGTGGCAACGGTTGATGAAACGGGGCATCCACATACAACTGTTATGGATATGATGTGGGAGGATGGGAAAACAGTCTATTTTTTGACAGCTGATTTTAAACCTCTCTACAAGCGTCTTAAGGAAGATGGACGTGTAGCAGTGACAGGGATGACTCAAGGTGCCGGAACTATGGATCGTAAATCTATTTCCCTAACCGGTCAGGTGAAATGGATTGGAAAAGAGCATTTAGAAGAGTTGTTAAAAGCCAATCCATACATGTATGAGATTTATCCGACGGAGGAGGGACGTAGTCACCTACAAGTATTTCGTTTTAAAAATGCAGTAGGCAATTTTTATGATTTGACGCAATTGCCTCCCTATCAAGCAAGATTTGAAATTGAGGGATGATAAGATGACAAAGATTCAAGATGCAAAGAAAATTATTGAAGAAGCAGATAAAATTGTGATTGGAGCGGGAGCTGGCTTATCTGCAGCGGCTGGCTTAACCTACTCAGGCTCACGTTTTGAGGTTTTCTTTAAAGATTATATTGCTCGTTATGGCATGCAGGATATGTACTCTGCAGCTTTTTATCCTTTTGAGACCGCTGAAGAGCGCTGGGGTTATTGGGCTAAGCATATCTATCATAATCGTTACCAGCCAGAGGGACTTTCGCTTTATAGAGATCTTTTCAACTTGGTTAAGGACAAGGATTATTTTGTGATTACGACCAATGTAGATGGGCAGTTTATGAAGACAGGATTTGCTCCGGAACGTTTCTTTGAAGTGCAGGGCAACTACGGAGAGTGGCAGTGCTCCGTTCCTTGTCGTCAGAAAGTCTTTGATAATAGAGGAGCTGTCATGGAGATGCTAAATGAAATCAAGGACTTGAAAATTCCAACCGACTTGATACCGTATTGTCCTCATTGTGGAGCGCCAATGACCATGCATTTACGTGTAGACCAGGCTTTTGTCCAAAATGAGACTTGGGAGGCTTCTTATGAAGCTTATCTAGGATTTTTAGAAGGGATAGAAGATCAAAAGGTTGTCTTCTTAGAATTGGGTGTCGGATACAATACGCCGACCATCATTCGCTATCCTTTTGAGAAAATGACAGCAGTATTTCCAAAGGCCCATTTGATTCGCCTCAATCGTGATGAGCTTGAAGGTTTTGCTGCTACAAAGGAAAAGACAATTTCTATAAATGATGATATGAGGGAGGTACTCCGACAATGGCTAGCAGACTAGAATATTTGATTGATGTTTTAAAAAGCGAGCAAGTATTGACAGAACTAGAGATTCCTGAAAAGGTAGAGGAGCAAGAAGTGTTATATCGGGCTCTTCAAAATGTCCGCTATCCAGCACCGGTGACAGCCGACTTTCTCTACCAACAAGACCGTTATTTACAAGAAAAACTATTAGAAAAAGGAGTTGTAGACTTAAAAGACTTGACTCCGATTCGTCCCAATCTCTACCTGTGGCAAGGCGATATCACTCGTCTGGCGGTTGATGCCATTGTCAATGCGGCCAACAGTAAGCTTTTAGGCTGTTTTGTACCTAATCATTCTTGTATTGACAATGCCATTCACACAGCTGCGGGGGTTGAACTACGTTTAGCCTGTCAGGAGCTCATGCAGGAGCAAGGAGAGGATGAAACTACGGGTCAGGCAAAGATGACCAAGGCCTATAACCTACCTTCCCGCTATGTCCTTCACACAGTTGGGCCTATTATCTATGACGAAGTGACAGATTTGGAAAGACAACAGTTGGCCTCTTCGTACGAAGAGTGTTTGAACTTAGCTTATGAAAAAGGTCTGAGAAGCTTGGCCTTTTGTTGTATCTCAACAGGAGAATTTCGTTTTCCAAATGAAGAGGCAGCTAAGATTGCGATAGAGACGGTTCTACAGTTCCAGAAAGAACACCCTGATATGGTAGTTATATTCAATGTTTTTAAAGATATTGATTATACGATTTATCAAGCATTATTAAAAAAATAATGTTTCTATATAGAAGTAGTTGACGGATGTAACAGACAGTGATACAATAACTTTAATATTTCGATATCGAACAAAAAGGAGACATAATGGACAAGATGTTAGGGGGCTACCAAGCTCTACAGATTCGATTGTTAAACGGGCGTATTTTTCAAAAACTCTTGAGCAAAGAACCAGAAGCTCAATATAGAAGTGAACAAGGAAAAATTTTAACAGTGCTTTGGCAAAAAGAAGATGGTCGAGCAACTGCGACAGATATTGCCCTTGCTTCAGGACTAGCAAACAATACTCTGACTAGTATGATTAAGAAATTAGTTGACCAGGGCTTGGTTACGATTGAACAGAGTGACCAGGACAAGCGCAAGAAGTTTGTCGTTTTGACCGAACTTGGTTGGGCGCAAAAAGAAATCGGAGACCGTGTCAGTAAAGAATTGGGAGAGATTTTCTACCAAGGCTTTTCAGATCAAGAAATCCGAGAATTTGAAGACTTTCAAGAGCGTATAATCTCAAATCTAAAAGCTAAAGAGAATGACATCTAGGGAAAGGAAGTAACAGTTATGATTGGAATAACAGGTGTAACAGGAAAATTAGGTTCTTATGTGGCTAATCTTGTCGATAAGAAAGGAATGGTTTCCGTACACTTAGCACGAAGTCCAGAGCGTGCAAAAGTTTATGCGTCTGCGGAAATCCGTAGAATGTCGTATACCAATACTCCAAAAGTGGTTGAGGCCTTAAAGGGATCGATTGATGGTTTCTGCTCGGGAAAATCCAGAGCGTGTCAAGGAGCACAAGGAGTTTTTAGATGCTGCAAAGCTTGCGGGGGTGAAGCATATCGTCTATACCTCCTTTTATGGGGCAGATGAGAAGGCAACTTTTACCTTGTCTCGAGATCATGCCCAGACGGAAGCCTATATCAAAGAGTTAGGGTTCACCTATACTTTTTTGAGAGATAATTTTTATTTGGACTTTTTGATTGATATTGCACTTGAAAATGGAGAAATTCGTGGTCCGGCTGGCAGTGGGCAGGTGTCAGCTGTTGCCCGTAAGGACACATCTAGGGTTGCAGCAGAAATTCTTCTAAATCCTAAGGAGTGGGAAAATCAAACCTTGAATCTAACAGGACCAGAGGATCTTTCCATGGAAGAAATCGTAGCGCTTCTCTCAAAAGAGACAGGTGACGCCATCACGTATGTGGATGAATCAGTAGAAGAAGCTTATGAGTCACGAAAAAAGTGGCCAGCACAAACTTGGGAGTACGATGCTTGGGTCAGTACTTATACAGCTATCAAAGTTGGGGAACAAGCTGGAGTTTCAACAGATGTCGAAAAAGTCCTAGGGCATCCAGCAAGCAGCCTATTGGATATTCTTAGAGACAGAAAACGTATTGAGGAAGAACATGATTGAATACAAAAATGTAGTTCTGCGCTACACTGAAAAAGAGGTTCTTAGAGACGTCAATCTCCGAATTGAGCAGGGAGAATTTATGGTCTTGGTAGGACCTTCAGGATCTGGAAAAACCACCATGCTCAAGATGGTCAATCGTCTTTTGGAGCCGACCAATGGTGATATTTATATGGATGGCAAGCGGATTAAAGACTATGATGAACGAGAGTTGCGTCTTTCTACTGGTTATGTTTTGCAGGCCATTGCCCTCTTTCCAAATCTAACTGTTGCTGAGAATATTGCTCTCATTCCTGAGATGAAGGGCTGGAGCAAGGAACAAATTGCCTCTAAAACAGAAGAACTATTGGACAAGGTGGGTCTGCCTGCTGCAGATTATGCTCATCGCTTACCAAGCGAGTTATCAGGTGGTGAGCAACAGCGGATTGGGATTGTGCGGGCCATCATTGCAGAACCAAGATTCTATTGATGGATGAGCCCTTTTCAGCTTTAGATGCTATTTCTCGTAAGCAGCTACAGGCTCTTACTAAAGACTTGCACAAAGAATTTGGTATGACGACTATTTTCGTTACTCATGATACGGACGAGGCCCTGAAATTAGGCGATCGGATTGCAGTTCTACAAGAAGGAGAGATTGTACAGGTGGCGGATGCTGAGACCATTCTAACCCGGCCAGCCAACGACTTTGTTGCGGCTTTATTTGGAGGTGCTCACCATGTTTAAACTACTTGCAACCTTTCAAGAACGCTTTGGAGACTGGGTCACTGCACTGGAGCAACATTTGCAACTGTCCTTACTGACCTTGCTCCTTACTATTTTTCTGGCTGTTCCACTGGCTATTTATTTAAGTACGCGCAAGAGAGCGAGCAACTGGGTCCTACAGTTAGCTGGGATTTTCCAGACTATACCTTCCATGGCCCTTTTGGGACTCTTCATTCCCATCATGGGGATTGGAACGCTTCCGGCCTTGGCAGCTCTGGTCATTTACGCCATTTTCCCCATCCTCCAAAATACCATCACCGGTTTGCAAGGAATTGACCCAAGCCTCGAAGAAGCAGGGGTCGCTTTTGGGATGACCAAGTGGGAACGACTTAAGAAGTTTGAAATTCCTTTGGCCATGCCTGTCATCATGTCTGGGATTCGGCCAGCAGCTGTGATGATTATTGGGACAGCAACTTTAGCCGCTCTTGTTGGAGCTGGAGGATTGGGCTCCTTTATCCTTTTGGGTATTGATCGCCGGAACTATAGTCTCATTTTAATCGGGGCTATTTCATCAGCTATTTTAGCCATTCTCTTCAATCTTATTCTCAAATGGCTGGAAAAGGCAAAGCTGCGTACTATTCTAGTGGCCTTTGCTGTCATGGTCCTTGGTTTGGGAGCCAGTTATGCTCCAAGCATCATTCCTCATAAGGAGAAAGACAATCTCGTCATTGCAGGGAAAATGGGACCTGAGCCAGAAATTCTTATGAATATGTATAAGCTTCTCATTGAGGAAAATACTAATATGACGGTGACGGTTAAACCCAACTTTGGGAAGACAGATTTCCTTTACCAAGCCCTGAAAAAAGGAGATATTGATATCTATCCAGAATTTACAGGTACGGTTACAGGGTCTCTCTTGCAGCCAGCTCCTAAAGTGAGTAACGACTCTGAAGAAGTTTTCAAAGCTGCGCGTGATGGTATAAAGAAACAAGACAATCTCGTTTTACTTAAACCCATGGCTTATCAGAATACCTATGCGATTGCAGTTCCAGAAAGTATAGCTGAAGAATATCATTTGAAGACTATTTCTGATCTTAAGGGAGTTCAAGATAAACTGAAGGCAGGATTCACTCTGGAGTTTAACGACCGTGAGGATGGCAACAAGGGCTTGCAGAAGGTCTACGGACTCCATCTACAAGTGGCAACGATGGAACCAGCCCTTCGCTATGAGGCTATCAAGGCTGGTGATATTCAGATAACAGATGCTGAACTTGCTCGCTATGATTTGGTAGTTTTAGAGGATGATAAACATCTCTTCCCTCCTTATCAAGGGACCCCACTCATGAAAGCTGAATTACTCGAAAAACATCCAGAATTGGAAGCAGTCCTCAATAAACTGGCTGGTAAAATCACAGAGGAGCAAATGAGACAGATGAACTACCAAGTAGGGGTAGAAGGCAAGTCTGCTGCTAAAGTGGCACATGAGTTTTTGGTTCAAGAAGGTCTTCTAACATAGAAGCAGATTTCCTTATGAATTCTTAAAAATCTTCGATTTCTATTCGAAGATTTTTTGTTATGAAAATTTTACTTCTCACTTGACAAGTGAGTGAACACTCACTATAATAATCTCATATTCGGAAAGTGAGTAAGCACTCACCTAGGAGGATGCAAATGAAAACATTGCTACATTTACAAGATTTAGAAAAATCTTTTGGTCGTCAAATGGTCTTAGATCACGTTGGTTTTGATTTACAGCCTGGAGAAATTATTGGTCTAATTGGTCCATCGGGTGCTGGTAAATCAACTATGATTAAAACCATGTTAGGCATAGAAAAGGCGGATAGCGGTATGGCTTTAGTCTTAGACCACACCATGCCAAATCGTCACATTCTTGGAGATATTGGCTATATGGCTCAATCAGATGCTCTTTATGAGGCCTTGTCAGGACAAGAAAATTTGGAATTTTTCGGTCAGCTAAAAGGCCTATCAAGAAAAGTCTTAAAGGATGATATTGCCCATGTAGCTCAAGTAGTCGATTTGACAGAACATTTAAATAAGGCAGTATCTGGTTATTCCGGAGGGATGAAACGACGCTTGTCGTTAGCCATTGCACTTTTAGGAAGTCCGCAACTCTTGATTTTGGACGAACCAACTGTTGGTATCGACCCTTCGCTTCGAAAGAAAATCTGGCAAGAGTTGATGGCGCTCAGAGACAAGGGGGTAGGAATCTTAGTCACCACTCATGTTATGGATGAAGCAGAGCTTACGGATAAGGTTGGGCTCTTGTTAGGTGGAAAAATCATTGCCTTTGATACACCAAAAAGTCTCAAAGAAGTCTACGGTGTTTCAAGTATTGAAGAAGTCTTTTTGAAAGCAGAAGGAGAGTAGGATGAGAACCTTGGCTATTGCGAAAAAAGTGATGAAAGAATTGTTTCGTGACAAACGAACTCTTGCCATGATGTTTGTAGCACCAGTCTTTATTATGTGGTTGATGAATCTCATGTTTTCGGCTAGTACAGCCGTGAATATTAAACTAGCAACACAAGATCTGCCAACTAGTTTGGTGACAAAAATGGATGATCTGGACCATGTTAGTGTACAGACTTACAAGGATCTCAATCAAGCAAAGAAAGACTTAGCTGATGAAAAAGTAGATGCAGTGGTTTCTTATAAAAATGGTGAATATCAGGTAGTTTATGCTAATACAGATGCCTCTAAAACATCTATGACTCGACAAGTATTGCGGACGAGTATCGCTAGTGAAGGAAGTAATCAACTAATGGCTCGTGTCAAACAAGCTCTTCCACAATTGAAATTGGAGGCAAAAGCTCCAGAAATCAAGGAATCCTACCAGTATGGTGATAAAAATACAAGCTTTTTTACAAGTATGATTCCAGTTTTGATTGGCTTTGTAGTTTTCTTTTTTGTTTTTTTGATTTCAGGTATGGCACTTTTGAAAGAGCGTACCAGTGGTACACTAGAGCGTTTATTAGCAACTCCAGTCAAACGTTCTGAAATCGTTTATGGTTACATGTTGTCTTACGGACTCATTGCGATTCTTCAAACAGCAGTCGTAGTCCTAGCAGCTATTTGGTTATTAAATGTAGAAGTTGTCGGAAATCTATTTAATGTTATAATTGTTAATGTAGTACTGGCTCTTGTGGCGTTGGCCTTCGGAATTCTCTTGTCTACCTTGGCGAAATCAGAATTTCAAATGATGCAATTTATTCCCCTTGTCATTATGCCGCAGCTCTTTTTCTCTGGAATTATTCCATTGTCATCAATGGGAGACTGGGCTCAAACGGTAGGGAAATTTTTGCCATTGACCTACTCAGGTGATGCAATGAGTCAGATTATTCTTTACGGACGTAGCATTGGAGACGTTTTGCCAAATATCGGCGTTCTACTGATTTTCCTTGTCATTTTGACAATCCTCAATATTGTAGGCTTACGCCGTTACCGTAAAGTTTAAAGGAAAACACAAAAAAATACTAAAAGGGATGACTGTTTAATGGATAAGACTATTTTTGAATCATTTGAAGATTACTTAGAGGAGGCAGATTATCCTCAAGGGAAGAAAAAGATTATGCGGTCGGCAGTAGATCTCATTTCTAGCAAGGGCTATAATGGCACCTCTACCCTTAACATAGCTAAGCATGCTGGACTCAGTCAGGCTACCTTATTTAAGTATTTTAAAACGAAAGTCGATTTGTTAACGGCTATTTTACACCCTGTGGTTCCTGGACTATTCGGAAGTTTTTTTGAAGAACTGTTAACTTTTGAAACGACAGAAGAAAAAGTTCATTATCTTGTCCATAATCGAATGACCTATCTCAAAAAGAATCGTGCTCTGATAAATCATTTTTCATGAAATATTCTCTAATAATAAACTAAGAAATGAACAGAAGTTCATCTGGAATTCTATCCAGGATAAACTTCTGATACTCCACAAGGAATTGCTGGCAGATCCACGTGTTAATCCTGAATTAACCATTCCTCAAATGGTTCGCATCTGTGTAGGTCCTTTGTTAGCTTATTTTGCTCAACTATATATCGTTGGCGATAATGGCGAAATGGCAGAAGAGGACTTAGACTTGTTAGAAAAGCAAATCTTAGGTGGTTTGTGGAAGTAGCAATTTTCTAAATATAGAATGAAAAAACAACTTTTAAAAGTTGTCTCAGATTGAAGACAAAGTCCTCAGAAGTTATTCTTCTGGGGACTTTTCTTGCTTTGAAGGAGTATAATAAAAGAAAAAGGTATTTGATGAGGTGCTTCTATGTTTCACAAAGAAAACCCTGAGTACAATCGACGTCAAGTAGGCTTCTATACGCTTGATGAACTTGTACCTAAAGACCATTTTCTAAGAAAAGTTGAGGAAACGATTGATTTTTCTTTTATTTATGATCTTGTCGAGGATAGTTATTCCTCCGATAATGGTCGCCCTAGTCTAGACCCTGTTTTATTAGTTAAAATTCCGTTGATTCAATGTTTTTATGGCATTCGTTCTATGCGCCAAACCATCAAGGATATTGAGGTGAATACAGCTTACCGTTGGTTTCTTGGCTTATCTCTGGACGATAAGGTACCACATTTTACAACTTACGGTAAGAACTATAGCCGACGCTTTCAAAACAAGGAAGTATTAGCACACATTTTTAGTCATGTGCTTCATCATGTTTTGGAAGCAGGGCTCATTGATTCCTCAGAAATCTTCATTGATGGGACCCATATCAAGGCAACTGCTAATAATCATAAGTACAAAACTGTTGTTGTTGATCAAAAAGCTAAATTCATGAGTGAACAACTGGAAATTGAGATTAATTTAGATAGGAGAAAACACGCAAAAAAGTTCTTAAAGCCCGCCAAAAAAGGCGAGGCTAAACCTAAGAAACAATCAACGATAGATCCAGACAGTGGTTGGTTTCACAAGGGAGAGCACAAGGAAGTCTTCGCTTATAATGCTCAGGTAGCTTGTGATAAACATGGTTGGGCCTTGGCTTATACAGTTGAAGCAGGTAACATCCATGATAGTCAGGTCTTCCCTACTCTTTTTGCCAAGCTAGAACCCTTCTCACCTGAATTCATTATTGCGGATTCAGGTTATAAAACACCTAGTATTGCCAAGTTTCTTCTAGAACAAGGGATTACACCAGACCAAGAGGTAAGAAAGATTTTTTACGTCCAAAAGACTTTGTCTATGACGAACATTTTGACTGCTATCTTTGTCCAGAGAACCAGATATTAACTTATCGTACAACGACACGTGAAGGTTATCGAGAGTATAAAAGTAATCCTAAAATTTGTAAGACCTGTCCCTTGTTAGCGATTTGTACTGAAAGTCGGCAGCACCAAAAAATTATTGTGCGTCATATTTGGAAAGATGCTCTAGAAGTCTGTGAAGATATCCGTCATCAAAGTGGGATGAAGGAACTGTACCAACACCGGAAAGAAACGATAGAACGGTTATTCGGAACAGCAAAAGAATACCATAACTTACGTTATACCAGAGAAAAAGGAAAGTCCAAAATGGAAGCTAAGGTTGGTCTTACTTTAGCGTGCCTAAATATCAAAAAATTAGTAAAAATGATGGCAGGAAATACCTATAATTTTACTCAAATACCTCAATATTATTGGATTATGGGAGAATTAAGTATGAATATAAAAAAGACAAACATCGTTTTTTGATGTTTGTCTTCATTCTGAGCAGGTTTATATCCTGTGTATTATTTTTTTGTTTAATAGGAAATTTCTTTGAAATTCCCTATTAAACAAAAATCTCTCCGAGGGATGCGCAGCTCGCGGCAGGGAAGTTTGCCTTGTGGCACCGCTCGCGCGCGAAGTGTGTGCAAGCACACACTTTTTAATGCAAAAAGTTATTGATAATTATTATAAATAAATATATTGTTAGTTGTAACTAATAGTCATATAATATATTTACCGACGATATCGTCGGTGTGAATGGAGGTTGACGATATGACTGCTAAAAAAAGGCTTATTGCGGCTGAAAGGAAGAGAGAAATTATGAATTCGGCAGCTAAAGTAATTTCCAAAAAGGGATTGGAAAAGGCAACTATGGAGGAGATTATCGCCGGGACTACTTTATCCAAAGGGGGTGTATATCATTATTATGGGAGCGTGAATGAGATTTTTAAGGATATCATGAGGTTTGGAATTGAGTATAGAAATAACGTCATTAAAGAGTATTTAAGCGAATGTAAAAAGGGTGAGGAAATACAGTTTATGGCAAGACAGCTTGTAGACAAGATTATTGATGATAACCCTTATATGCCTCTTTATGTAGAATTCCTAATCGCTCAAAAAAGAAATCCGGAATTAAACACTATGATGCATGATTTACAGACTGAGACTATGGAAAGCTTTAAGAGAGTCTTTAAAAATGATTGGGAATGGCTATATAGCTCTAATGAAGTTCATTTTTTTACTGATTACATGAATGCATTAATACTTGCTTCTAATATTTTAGAGGCTAGGGAGAACTTTAAGAAGAACAGGAGGTATTTGGAGGACATGATTGTTTATTTATTTAAACAAGGAAAGGAGAAAGATAATGGGGGTTTATAAAAAACTATTTCGATATGTTCCGGAGGTTAAATTGCTGGGATATGTGGCAATATTGATATCAGGGATATCAGCTTTTTTGATGGTATATGGATATTACTACATATATTTATTCCTAAAAGAAGTTGTTGTAAATGGAAACTATGAGAATGCAGGATTTTATTCAACAATAACAGTCATTTGTTTAACGATAAGTGCTGCTTTATATCTGACATCAGGGCTTGTTTCTCATAAACTTGCATTTCGCCTTGAGACAAATCTTAGAAAAAGAGGTATTGACGGGCTTACAGACTCAAGCTTTAGATTTTTTGATCTAAATTCCTCTGGTTATATCAGAAAAACCATAGATGATAATGCAGCTAAGACACATATGGCTGTAGCACATATGCTGCCTGACAATTCACAAGCCTTCCTAGTTCCGATATTCACACTGGTCTTGTCATTTTTAATTAGTATCAGAGTGGGATTGCTTATTGTAATATTATCGGTTGTTTGTGGCTTGATTTTATGTATGATGATGGGAAACAAAGATTTTATGAAAAAGTATCAGGAATCATTTGATAAACTCAGTTCAGAAACTGTCGAGTATATCAGAGGCATTCAGGTTGTAAAAATCTTTGGAACCAGACTTAAGTCATTCAAGGCATTATACGAGGCTATTATGGACTATTCAAGGTATGCACTGGATTATTCTATTTCCTGCAAACTGCCCTATGTTGTCTATCAGTTGATATTTTTGGGGCTTATAGCAATCATCAGTATTCCGCTTTGTTTTTTTATTTTAGAAGCTAAGAATCCGAAGTTTATGGCAGTAGAACTTATTATGATATTCTTTCTAAGTGGCGTAATCATGGTTTCGTTTATGAAGATAATGTGGGCGAGCATGAATATTTATAACGCTAACTTTGCCATTGACCACTTAGAAGAATTGTACAAAAAGATGCAGGAAGACAAGCTCTCATACGGAGATAGGACTAATTTTGACAACTATGATATCGAATTTGAAAATGTAAGCTTTTCATACGGCGAGAATAAAGTTCTGGAAGATTTATCATTTTCACTTAAGGAAAAGAGAACCTATGCCCTGGTGGGACACTCAGGTTCAGGAAAGTCTACGATAGCAAAGCTTTTATCAGGGTTTTACAAGGTGGATAAGGGAGCTATTAAGATAGGCGGACACAGACTTGAAGAATACTCGAAAGAAGCTATTATACGAAGCATTTCATTCGTATTTCAAGACAGTAAGCTGTTTAAGAAGTCAATATATGACAATGTTGCACTTGCTGATGAAAAAGCCGGAAGAGAAGAGGTATTAAAGGCTCTAAGCCTTGCTGGCTGTGATGAAATTATCGCTAAGTTTAAGGATGGCGAGAATACAATTATCGGCTCAAAGGGGGTATATCTTTCAGGGGGTGAAAAACAAAGGATAGCTATAGCCAGAGCAATACTTAAAAATTCGCCTATTGTCATAATGGATGAAGCCAGTGCCGCTATAGATGCGGATAATGAGTACGAATTACAAAAAGCCTTCAAGAACCTGATGAAGGATAAGACAGTAATAATGATAGCCCACAGGTTGACAAGCATCAGGAATGTAGATGAAATCATCGTTTTGGAGAATGGCAGGATTGTGGAAAGAGGAGATAATGATTCGTTACTATCTGCACAGGGACTATACTGTAGGCTTTAAACTTATATGAAACTGCAAATGATTGGAGGGTGTCAAATGAAAAACTATTATAAGAAAAGATATGCCTTATCTGAACAGGGGGCTGCCAATCTTTCAAAGTCGACTTTATACTGCTTTTTGACATATTGTATAAATATCGCTCCAATGTTTATTTTAATGGCATTGTTTAATCAACTTGTCATCGGAAAGGCATATAGTACCATTCAATACATTGTTATGGGAGTGCTTACCTTAGTGCTTATGTATATCCTGCTCTCGAAAGAATATGTAAGTCTTTATAATGCGACATACAAGGAGTCCGCTAACTTAAGAAAGGGTATAGCAGAGAACCTTGCTGACCTGCCATTAGCTTATTTTTCAAAGCACGATTTGTCAGACCTTTCACAAACAATAATGTCTGATGTGGAGAGGATAGAGCATGCTATGAGCCACTCCATCCCTAAGGTAGTAGGTATGTGGATTTTCTTTCCGCTTATGGGGCTAATGATGCTTATTGGGAACTGGAAAATGGGACTTGCAGCCATTATACCTACTCTTCTTTGTTTCTTGATTACACCTTTAGCTAAGCAAAAGGAAGTATTTGAGTACAGCAAATATTTTGGGGTGCTTAGGGAGAATTCAGAGCTTTTTCAGGAAGCCATAGAACTGCAGCAGGAAATAAGCAGCTTCAACCAGTCGGACAAGGTAAAAAAGACCTTGTATAAGAAAATGGAGGAGAGTGAGAGGGCACATTTTAAGGTTGAGCTTTGTCTATGATTGCCGTAGGGCTATCATCGTCCCTATCCTATATCAGCGTGGCTGTAGTAATAGCAGTGGGTATACAGCTTCTTTCTCATGGTGAGATTAGTCTTCTATACCTTATAGGTTATATCATAGGAACAATCAAAGTAAAAGAGCTCTTTGATATATCTATAGAGGGTATGACGGAAATGTCATATATAGAGCCGGCAGTAAGACGAATTAAAGAGATTAAGAGCGCAGTTCTTCAGGAGGGTGAAGACACGGAGCTTAAGAGCTATGACATAGAATTTAACCATGTATCATTTTCCTATGACAAAGCTACTAAGGTGCTTAAAGATGTGAGTTTTACAGCAAAGCAGGGTGAAGTCACAGCCCTTGTGGGGGTATCAGGTTCAGGTAAAACCTCTGTCTTAAGAGTAGTATCAAGGCTTTATGACTATGATGGAGGCAGCATACTGATTGACGGAAAAGACATTAAAAATATATCGACGGATTCTTTATTTAAGAAGATATCCATAGTCTTCCAGGATGCGACGCTCTTTAATACCAGCATACTTGAAAATATAAGGCTTGGTAGAGAAAGTGCAACTGATGAAGAGGTAAAAGAAGTGGCTATTCTTGCTAATTGCTTGGACTTTATAGAAAAGCTGCCTGAGGGATTTAACACCAAGGTGGGTGAAAATGGTACTGAGCTTTCTGGCGGAGAAAGACAGAGGTTATCGATAGCAAGGGCATTTCTTAAGGATGCACCTATTCTTATACTTGATGAAATATCTGCAAGCCTTGATGTAGACAATGAGAAAAAGATTCAGGATAGCCTAAATAAGCTTATAAAGAATAAGACAGTCATCATCATTTCTCATAGGTTAAAGTCCATAGAAAATGTGGATAAAATAGTTGTTATTGATGATGGCAGGGTTGAAACAGCAGGAACTCATAAGCAACTTTTAGAACAATCAAAGGTATATAAAAATCTTATTGAAAAAACTAACTTGGCAGAAGAATTTAGTTATTAAGGGGGATAGAGATGAAAGAAAATAAGTTAAAAATAAAGGATTTGGTGACTATAGGAGTATTTGCGGTAATATATTTTGTATTTATGTTTGCTGTGGGTATGATGGGAGTGATACCTATTCTCTTCCTTATATATCCTACTATACTGGGGATTGTAACCGGAACAATTATTATGCTTTTTATGGCAAAGGTACAAAAGCCTTGGGCACTGTTTATACTTGGGATGATTTCGCCTATTATTATGCTTTTAGGCGGCCACACTTATGTTGTTGTCCTTCACTCACTGGTGGTGATGTTTATAGCTGAGATGATTAGAAGAGCTGGTGGATATAAGTCTCTTAAGTTCAATATGCTTGCATTTATGGTATTTAATACTTGGATTTGCGGTTCTCTTATGCAGATGCTTTTGGCAAGAGAAAAGTATATTGAATTATCTATGATGATGGGCAAGGAATATGTGGATGCTCTGATAGAACTTATCACCTATCCTCATATGGCGCTTGTTTATGCAGGCGCTCTCATTGGAGGCCTTATAGGAGCGTACATTGGTAAAATCTTACTTAAAAAACATTTTACGAAAGCAGGTATTGCCTGATGTTTTACAATCAGAATAACAGGCTCAATCCCAACCCCATAACCAAATTTATAGCGGTAATTCTACTTGGTATGGGAGTGGCGCATTCTATGAATCACTACTTGGAATGGGCGGCAGTACTTACCATTTCTACAATGTACTTTATAAATGGACTTATAAAGGACGGGATAAAGAACATCCTTGTATTTGGAGTCTTGTTTTTCGTGCCAAATTTCAGTGTGCTTGCTACATTTCCACTTGTTTTGAAGATGCTTCTTTCCCTGGTTTTTGTATGCAGGATGTTTTATCTTCCGTATTCCGCAGGGAAATATATGATAAAAACCTCAGATGTGGGAAGTATCATTTCGTCCATGGATGCTCTTAAAATACCAAGCACCGTATCCATACCGATAACTGTTATGTTTCGCTTCTTTCCGTCATTTGCAGAGGAGAGAAATAATATCAAGATGGCGATGAAGATAAGGGGAATAGATACCAAGAATCCTGTTAAATACCTGGAATACGTACTTGTTCCCCTCCTCATCATATCATCAAACATAGCTGATGATATAGCAAAGGCAGCAGAAACCAAATGTATTGCAAACCCGATAAAGAAAACCAGATATATATCTGTAGGTATAGGTTTGATTGATTTAATTTATATCAGTTTAATAACACTGATTGTTGGTGGAGGTTGGATATGCTGACTATAGAGAATTTATCGCTGTCTTACGGGACAGATAGCAAGGTTTTAAGCGATATTACCTTGAAAGTGAAGGATGGAGAATGTGTGTTGCTCACAGGAGAGAGCGGAAGTGGGAAGTCTTCTGTTATAAATTCCATCAACGGCTTAGCCTTTGAATACGAAAATGCTCAAATATCAGGAAGTATTAAGGTTGGTGAAAAGGAGATTAAAAACCTTGAACTCTATGAAATATCTCTTATGATAGCCAGTGTTTTTCAAAACCCTAAGACACATTTTTTTAATGTGGATACCACTCTTGAACTTCTGTTTTATCTTGAGAATATAGGGCTTGATAAAAAAGAAATGGAAAGCCGAATGAATGAGATGTTAGATGTTTTTAAGATAGATCATCTTTTGGGGCGTAGTATATTTGAGCTTTCAGGAGGAGAAAAACAGATTTTATGTGTTGCTGCTGCTTATATATCGGGGTGTAAAATCATTGTTCTTGATGAACCCTCATCTAACTTGGATGAGAATTATATTGATATCTTAAAAGAAATGCTTATCATTCTTAAAAATAAAGGGATAACCCTAATCCTTGCAGAACACAGGATTTATTATCTAATGGATGTAGCAGACAGAATAATTATCATTCAAAACGGAAGAATAGCGAGAGAGTACACTGCACTGAGCTTTTTGTCGGTTACGGACGCTGAGATAGCTGGTCTTGGACTTCGCTCAAGGTATAAAACAGTCTTAAATAAGCCTAAAAACGATGGTGGCAAAGACCTGATAATCAAGAAACTTTCCTTTAATTTTGCCAACAAGGGAGAGCTTGAAGTGGATGATGTATCCCTTGATTTTGGGAAAATATATGGAATCATCGGAAAGAATGGTTGTGGCAAGTCAACCTTTTTGAGTGTGATGACAGGGCTTTTGGAAAAGGGAAAATGTGAAATAGAATATGATGGAGAAGCTTTAAGCAGGAAAGAAAGACTTAAACAGTCTTCGCTTGTTATGCAGGATGTCAATTATCAGCTGTTTGCCGATTCGGTTGAAGAGGAAATGAGGCTTGGAGTAAAGAAGATTGAAGAAGATAGGATTAATCAGGTATTGTCGGGGCTTGGACTTGCCAAACTAAGGGACAGGCATCCTATGAGCCTTTCGGGCGGTCAAAAGCAAAGGGTTGCGATAGCTTCTGTTCTCTGCAAAAACTCGAGATTCATATTCTTTGACGAGCCAACAAGTGGAATGGATTATAAGAATATGCTCAAAATATCAAAACTGATAAAGAGTATGAAAACAGAGGATAACATCATCTTTATCGTATCACACGACACAGAGCTCTTAAATGAGGTTGCTGACAGTATACTCTGTCTGCAGGATTATAGGATATACAATTAGATGAATGAGTGACTGATACCCTAAGCCTGATAGCGGTTTGGGGTATTATTTTGTAAATGGTTGCCTTTAGTTTGAAGTGAGTTTGAAGTAACTTCAAAGTGGATTGATGTAAATAATTGTGACACCGAATCCTGCTTAGCAGGATTTTTTCATTTGGTGACTTTAAGTCCGTTTCGCTCCGAAGGTGCGAAACGGACTTAAAGTCACCAAATCTGAAATCTCAAGCCATAAACTTGAGATTTTTTATCTAAAACGACGAAGTGATTCTAGCATTTCAGTTCTACTTATTAGGTTATATTGTTTGTTACTCTACAGATTTCAGTGCTTCGAGCATATTGACTTTCTTAAGATGTTGGTTCACAAAGATCCCCAGACCTGTCAGAATGACAATGACTACAAGTGTTGGAACGGCATAGATGAGCCAGCCAAGACTTGGATTGAACATGATATTTTCAGGAGGGATAACATCTACCATGTATTGATGCAGTCCAAATCCAACCCCGAATCCAACCAAGATACCAATGAGTGAAAGATAAATTGTTTCTCGATAGATGTAGAGCGTCACTTCTTTATTAAAGAAACCTAGAACCTTAATAGTTGATAATTCACGAATACGCTCTGCCACATTGATATTAGTTAGGTTGAAGAGAACTACTAAAGCAAGGAGTATAGAAACACCAATCAATACTGCCATAACACGGTTAAGTGAGTTGACAATGGTCTTGATTTGTGCTTTTTGACTTGTATTCTGAACAACGCCTGTTACACTATCAAGCTTCATAAATTGACTTGCTGTTTTCTCAACATTTTTATCTGAGTGATTCTTCAGTGTAAGAATATTAGCATTCTGATTAGCTTTTTCACCGAAAGCATTCTTATAAGTCGTTTCATTCATAAAGATGAAGTGTCCCATGTACATCTCAGAAATACCAGCAACTTTGAGTTTAATGTCCTTGTCCTGACTAATTTGAACGGTTAAATAATCACCTACAGAAACACCGGCTAGGTCTGCCAACTTCTCAGAGATAATAATCCCTTTGTCTGTCAAATCTAGTTTTTGACCAGTTTTACGATCATCGAGTTTGATGAAATTTTGAAGAGTGTTTTTATCTTTGTCTTGGATGACAAGTGTTGTGATATCTTGACTATCATTATGACTTCCTACATCTTTTGATAGTGTTTCGTAATGAATAGAAAGATGCTCCTTGACATTGTTTTTGTTTATTAATTGTTGTAAGTTTTCTTTTTCTTGCTCATTAAGATTATTCTTATTAGCTACAATCATATCGTAACGAATGATGTTAGGGAATTGTCGAGTGTTAAGGTCTCCGATAGAAGAACGAATACCAAGTCCAGCAAAAAGAAGAGCGATTGAACCGCAAACACCGAAAATAGTCATGAACATCCGTTGCTTGTAGCGGAAAATATTACGGGCAGTTACTTTTTGTGTAAAGCTCATTCGTTTCCAGAGAGGGCTGATGCGCTCAAGAAGAATCTTAGAACCTGATGTTGGAGGTTTTGGAAGAAGAAGTTGAGCTGGCTTTCACCTAATTCGCGTTTAGCAACCACAAAGGCAGGAAGAACAGCGGACAAGAGAGCAAGAATAATAGCTAGAACAGTTTTAAAAGGATAGAAGTGTAGCTCAATTGGTGCGATTAGGATACTCTTCTTAAAGCCACTGTATATGATGGAAGGAAGAAGAATGTGCCCAGTAGCAACACCAATTGTAGTACCTATCATGCTGGTTAAAAATCCATAAATGAGGAATTTACGGATGATGTCCTTATTTTGGTAACCAAGAGCTTTGAATGTTCCAGCCTTAATACGTTCCTCTTCAACGAAGCGCCCCATCGTTACGAAGGTTACCAAGGCAGCAATAAAGTAGAGGATAACAGGAAAGATATTACTTAGATTCCGAAAAGCAGAAGCATTAGTCTCATAGGAAACGTAACCTTGTGACCAAGGAGCTTCACTACGAGTGTAGACATCATAGCTTGGTTCGGCAATGCTATTTACTTTTTCTTGAGCTTGTGTCAATTGCTCCTGGACAAGAGGGTTCTTATCTTGACCACTTGCTTTTGATTGTTCCACTTTTTTGTTAAGTTCAGTCTCTGCTGTCTGAAGTTGACTTGTTTGTTGGTCAATCTCAGCCTGATGGACTCAGCTTTTAATTCTTTCCAAACGGTTTAGCAGGTTGATTTTTTACTAATTTTTCGAGCTCATCCTCGTGTTTGGAAACCTTGTCAGTGTAATCCTGGGTATAGGGATTAGCAGTACTGACATCTTTGTAAGCTAATCGTGCAATCATGTAGACATCAGAGTCAAAACTTGACTCAGGAACAACCGCATAACCTTTGAGCTCCCCACTCCCAGCAGTAGATGGACCAAGGTCAACACTTGATAAAATTTCAGATGATTGAACAAAGCCAGTGATGGTAAAACTGTGCTCTTTTAAGACATCTTTACCGTTGTCAGCCTTTTTTTCACTAAAGTCAATTTTGTCACCAATCTTATATTTGTCTTGATAGACTGAGGAAAGAGCAATCTCACCTTGCTTGTTTGGAAGTTTTCCTTTTACCACCTCATAAGTTGAGATATCTTTAGGTTTTGAATATAGTCGAAAGGCATCAAAGGAATTTTTTAGTACCACGTCTTTAAAGTAACCGTACTCAATATTCGCTTCTGATGAGACTTGATTTAGAAGGTCTTGATCCGATTGGTTAAGACCATAACTACCTGTAAGCGTGAGATCAGCTGTATGGTGTTTGGTGAAATAGTTTGTTGCAGTGTGTTGCATATCAGGAGTCGTCACCTTTAGACCTACAAGAGCGAAAGACCCCAAGGCCATGAGTGAAGCAATAGAAATCACGCGTCCTTTAGAACTGGAGAAAGACTTTCTGACGTCCTTCCAATAAGTTTTACGATTCATGAGCAATCCTTTCTAGTACTCGAGAGTATCGATATCTTGAGGATTTGAATTGAGTTCGATACTTTGAACACGAGCATCGTGCATACGAATGACACGATCTGCAATCGGTGCAAGGGCACCGTTGTGAGTGACAATAATCACTGTAGCACCTTCCTTACGAGTCTTGTCTTGGAGAATCTTTAAGACCTGTTTTCCGGTATTGTAATCTAAGGCACCTGTCGGTTCATCACAGAGGAAAATCTTAGGATTTTTTGCTACGGCGCGAGCGATAGCTACCCGTTGTTGCTCCCCACCAGATAATTGTGCAGGAAAGTTGTTGATGCGTTTCCCAAGACCAACGTCAACTAGGGTTTGTTCAGCATCTTTAGCATCTGATACGATTTCAGAGGCCAATTCTACATTTTCTTTAGCTGTTAAATTAGATACTAAGTTATAGAATTGAAAAACAAAACCAACATCGTCTCTACGATAAGCCGTTAATTCTTTAGCGTTATAATTGGAGATGTCTTTCCCATCGATGATGACCTTTCCTTCATCATTGGTATCCATACCACCAAGAATATTGAGAACAGTTGATTTTCCTGCCCCAGAAGAACCGAGTATAATCACTAACTCCCCTTTTTCAATCTCGAATGTGATATCATTGTTTGCGATGATTTCTACATCACCTGTTTTATAACGTTTGTAACTATGTTTCATTTCAATATAAGCCATGTGTATTTGTCTCCTTTAAAAGTTATCAGTGCTAAAACAACAACCTGTTGAATGATTACGGAAGTTATTTTATGATTTTTTTAATACGAATGCTACAACACAAATCAACAATGTGTTGAAATAAGGATATGGAAGTTATGATTAATCATAACTGAAAATACTTGATGATAGTTGACAATTTTCAAAAATCAAGATATACTTTAATCAACAATATGTAGAAACAAGGGGTTCGTATGCAGCAGAGACAAACGACAACTAAGTCAGATATAAAAGAAGCCTTCATTCAGCTGTGAGCTACAAGAAGCTTAGAGGACATTACGATTAGTCAGTTAACCAAAAAAGCGGGTGTTAACCGCTCGACATTTTATCTGCACTACCTTGATAAACAGGATTTTTTAGAGCAGTTAAAGGAAGAAACCTTGACGACTGTTCGCATGATCTTAAGGAAAGAAACCTTTCATCCCAAAGAAGCGTTGGAATCCATCTTGTCTCATTTTCAAGAGAACAGTGCTTTTTTTGTTGAAATTGCAAAAAATCCAAGCTTTCGTTTTGCAGATAACATTCGTTCTTTTATTTTGGGTATGATTGAGTCAACGCCACGTTCTCGACCAGTCATTGTGGCAGCTTATCAAATGCCAGAGCGCTATGCTATTACCATGTATGTTTCTGGTTTGACAGGCCTTATCGTCGACTGGATTATCAATGGGACTCAAGAAAGCCCCCAACAATTGACCAAAATTATACTGGATTCTCCAGGAATGGAGTGGTTTAAGGGATAAGGTGGAGATGGACAAGAAATAATTTAATTTGATTTTTTACTAAATTTTCTACATTCACTTGTAGTTTTAAAACAAGGTTAACAATTTAAGGAGCTGTCTATATCAATGAATCAATATACCATCCCACAATTTATCGTCGATGCTTTTACAGATACCGTTTTTAAAGGCAACCCAGCTGCTGTTTGTCTTTTGGATGAAATGGTTGTCAAATGATACCTTACAGAATATTGCCAAAGAGAATAATCTTTCTGAGACAGCTTTTACGGTTAAAAATGATAATCACTACGAATTACGTTGGTTTACTCCCGGTGGAGAAATCGATTTGTGCGGCCATGCAACCTTGGCAACGGCTTTTGTTCTTTTTAGATTTTTTGAAAAGGATGCTGAAAGTCTAACTTTTGCAACACAGAGTGGGGAACTTTTAGTTACCAAAAAAGGTGAGTACTATGAGCTGAATTTTCCAGCATATTCCATGCAACAGGTTGCGGTCACAAGTGAGATGGAAGAAGCAATCGGGGTCCGTCCACTTGAAGCATGGCTTGGAAGAGATCTAGTTTGTATCTTGCCACATGAAAATGATGCCATCAATGCAAGTCCAGATTTTGATAAAGTAAAAGCTTTAGATGGGCTCCTCCTGAATATCACTGCAAAAGGAAGCGAGTATGATACTGTGACTCGAAGTTTTGCCCCAAAATTATCAGTCAAGGAAGATCCAGTCTGTGGCTCAGGACACTGTCATGTCATTCCTTTGTGGGCTAATAAGTTGGCACAAGCTGAATTTAGGGCTTACCAAGCCTCTGAAAGGAGTGGACTGCTCTTTTGTCGTCTAGCAGGAGATAGGATTTACCTTGCAGGTAAAGCTGCCCTTTATAGTCGTGGTGAAATTTATGTCATGGACTAAATTTCTGTCGATTACGAAAACGTAGAAGTATTAGTGACAGTAATGAAAACAAAATCTCAGTCGAAAGATGTCTAGCTCAGCTAGGCATTTTAAATTTCACAACATTTTTTAAAGAATTTTCAGAAAAGACTTGACAATTTTGAAAATAAGCGTATTATAAGACTATGAACTTTTAAAAATAGTAATTTTACTATATTAACTCATGTCGACTACGGTTGGTATGGTGAAGTGACTAGATGGTTCTAATAACTATTCTATAGAGCGTTGCGTCCGAAAGTCATTCCTGACACGGCTCTTTAAAAACAAAAGGAGAAGATTATGAAAACAGAACCGATTCATCGTACCAGTATGTGGAAATTTAAGTTAAGTGCTGCCACCATGACTTTGATTCCCGCTGCCGTGGGGATTAACTATGTTGCCAAAGCCTTGGCGGAGGGGTTAAAGTTGCCCGTTTGGCTGGGGTCTTTGGGAACCTTTCTTGCCAGCATGTTGGCTGGGCCGGTTGCCGGTGCCATCAGTGGTTTCATCAACAACGTGATCTATGGGCTGACCTTATCGCCAATTTCAACCGTGTATGCGATTACCAGCATCGGAATTGGGATTGCTGTCGGAGTTTTGCACGCCAATGGGTGGTTCTCGTCAGCGCGACGAGTATTTGTTTCTGCTATTATTATTGCCTTCGTTTCAGCTGTCATTTCAACGCCACTCAACGTCATCTTTTGGGGTGGTCAGACCGGTATCGCTTGGGGTGACTCATTGTTTGCGGTAATGGTCGCCAATCATGCACCAGTGTGGCTGGCCTCATTTACCGATGAGTTTGTCTTGGATATTTTGGATAAAGTCTGCGTGGCCTACCTGGCATTCTTCATCTATCGTCAGCTGCCGAAGCGGATGGTGCACTTCTTTAGCGGTGTTAAATGATGACTGATCAAACATTGATTTCTGGAGCGCCACAGGTCAAGCTCAAGTGGTACCAGGTGATCGATCCGATTACTAAGCTCTTGTTCATCTTGGACATGACGTTGTTGAGCTTTGCCAGTATGAATTTATTGCTTCAGGCCGGATTAATTCTTGTCGCAACACTGCTATTGTTATTTTCCAAATTGAGTTCTACCATCTTTAAGGCGCTGGGATTCAGCCTGTTTCTGATTTGCACCATGCTGATCATCCAAGGGTTATTTTACAGTCGGAATCAAACTGTGCTGTTTTCTGTGCTTGGGGTGTCGTTCTACAAAGAAGGCCTGATTTACGCCACCACTCTGGGTTGTCGAGTATTGGTGATTATTTTGACCAGTGGCTTTTTTTATGGTGACCACGAGTATTTCAGAAAACGCGGCCTATTTGGAACTGTCCGGATTGTCTTATAAAACCGTCTACGTTCTGATGTCGGTGTGTTATATTTTGCCGGAAATGATGCGAAATATGCGGAAAAATCCAGCAGGCTCAAAAAAAGTTCGCGGAACCAATCCGCAAAAAACGTTGATTCAGAAATTAAAGTCAGTCCTGCCGGTTCTAATTCCATTGGTGATTAAGACCTTGGATCAATCGATGACGCGGTCGATTTCTCTCCAACTGAGAGGTTTTGATAATCTCAACCGGACTGTCAGAACCTCCCAGCGCGTGTATCGCCTGTCGCGGACGCTGCACATTGGTCTGACTGGATTGGCAATTTTATTGATTGGGTGGAAGATATGGACGAAGATAAACGGATTGTAATTGAAAATTTGACTACCCGTTATCCGGGTACTGAGCAACCACAACTGCGTCAGATTAACGCGGAGGTTCATACCGGCCAGGTGGTTGGGATTATCGGGAATAGCCACTCCGGCAAATCGACTTTTGTGCCATGTGCTAGCAGGGGTCATTCCCAAAAATTATGTCTGCTGAGATTGAGGGCGACTGGCACATGTTTGGCCAGCGAGTGTCCGACAATTGGCCCGTTTATAATGCCATGAATGGAGTTGTACTGCAAAATCCAGCTGGCCAACTAAGCGGGTTGGCAGACACGGTTGCCGATGAAATCGCCTTTGACTTGATTAATCAGGGAATGGCTGAAGGACTGATTCAAAAACGGGTTGAAGAAGTTGCCACGCAAATGGGGCTGATTGAACAGTTGAATTTGCGTCCCGAGAGCCTTTCCGGTGGTCAGAGCCAGCGGTTGGCAATTTGCCACGGCAATTGCGGCTAACCCGGCTGTTTTGATTATGGATGATCCGACCAGTCAGATGGATCCCCTTGGCCGCCGACAATTTTTCCAATGGCTGGCCCAAGTCAAAGCGACGACTGTCTTCATTGTCACCAGTGAAATTTACGATTTGTGCGAAGTCGCCGACGTTGTGTGGGTGCTGCACGAGGGTCAAATGGTAGCCCAGGGTAGGCCGGGTGAGGTGTTTAATCATTTGTCAGATGACTGGCAGATTCCAGCCCCGACAATCCAGCAACTTGCTCAAAAAATGGATTGGCACTTGGCTGATGGCCGGTATCCGGTGAATGATGCTGATCTGAAGGAGGTTCGTTATGCCCATAATTGAACTGAACAACCTGACGTTCACTTATCCGGAACGGTCCTTTAGCTTGGATGTTGAAGACAAACACTTCGCCGATCCAATGGTGGCGATTGTCGGCCAAAATGGTGCCGGCAAATCAACGCTCTTCAAATTGTTGACGGGCTTGCTGACACCACAAACCGGTGTGATTAAGATCGATGGAGAAAATTTTAATGATCTTAAACCAGTCGAAAAGTTACTGAAGGTTGGGATTACTTTTCAGAATCCTGACGATCAGCTTTTCAACCCGACCGTTCAACGAGAGGTGGAGTGGAGTGTCGCGCAGGTCATGGATGACCACGACACGATTACGAGGCGGGCTTTAGCGGCTCTAAAAAGAGTTGGCTTGGATGATAAAACAGCTGAAAGTCCATATGACCTGTCATTGTCGGAACGCAAGCTGTTGAGCGTTGCCACAGTTTTGGCAGTGGATCCGGCGATTTATTTATTTGATGAGCCGATGATGTCGCTTGATTGGGAAAGCCGGCGCAAGTTGACCGAAATTTCCATCAGTTGGCTGATTCGGGCCACCAAGTTGTGACCATCACCCATGACATGGATTGGGTCGCCGCCGAGTTTGAGTCGGTGTATGTTATGGAACACGGGAAGTTTGGCTTCGCTGGCAGTCCACGGGAATTGTTCAGCGATCACGAACTTGTCCAGCGAGTGGGATTACTACCACCGCGGATTATGGACATAGCGGAGTCGCTGGGTGATTCACAGACATATTTATCGGTTAATGATTATTGCCAGAAAAATCGAGATGTATAGAAAAAGTCACCTCTGCGGGTTTTCCAGGTTGAAGGATTAACTTCAGCTTCTGGCAAGAACTCACATGGGTGACTTTTGTGTTTAATAACGTTTCATGATCATCGGGTGCTTCCTCAGATCACTCGGTTTGATTTTACTTTGTTTCATGGTCATAATCATATACCATTTCTTCGGTTCTTTTTATATATTCCTCGAATGGTCTCCATCCCCTTAATCGTGGATGAGGCAGTCCGGAGACTTCGATAAATTTATTCCGTCGCTTAATTGGCCTATGATCTTGTTCTATTAAATTGTTCAGATACTTCACAGTTCGATTTTCTGTTTTGGTGTATAATCCGTTTCTCTGTAACTTTCTAAATGCAGATCCTATAGGGGGTGCTTTATCTGTTACGATGACTCTAGGTTGTCCAAATTGTTTATGGAGTCGCTTTAAGAAAGCATACGCCGCCTGAGTATCTCGTTTCTTTTGTAACCAGATATCCAATGTTAAACCGTCCGCATCAATCGCTCGATAGAGATAATGCCAACGCCCCTTAATTTTGATATAGGTTTCATCCATTTTCCACGAATAGAAGGACTGTTTATTTTTCTTTTTCCAGAGATGATAGAGGATTATACTGTATTCTTGAACCCACCGATAAATCGTAGTGTGACAAACATTTATTCCACGGTCATAAAGCAATTCCTGAACTTCACGATAGCTCAGATTGTAACGTAGGTAATAACCAACAGCGACAATGATGACGTCTTGTTGGAATTGTTTGCCTTTAAAATGATTCATCTCTCAAGCCTTACTAACCTTTTTTCTGCTCTTTGAGAAGCTGAAGGTCGTGCCAGTAACTATCTCTTTGGTTTGATCAATTCCGTCATTTATCTTGTGCTTGCCCTTCAAAAAGGCTCTACGGTGAGGTTTTGACAACTCTCTATTTCACCATCATGCAGCCGATTGGTCTCTTGGTTTGGATTTATCAAGCCCAATTCAAAAAAGAACAGCAGGAATTTGTTGCTCGTAAATTGGATACGGTTGGATGGACCAAGTACCTATCAATTAGTATACTTTGGTGGTTAACCTTTGGTTTCATTTACCTTATCAACAGTCTCGTTGGTTGGTACCAATGGAGTAAGGCAGCTAAGAAAGCTTAGTACTTATGTTTATCAATTAATAAGAGGATCCAGTAGGGTCCTCTTTTTGAGTTTATTTCTCTTATGTAGAAGCTAGTGACGATGCTTATCACATTTAGAATAAAGATAGTAATGTACGTTTACCTAAATCCTTAAAAAGACCTAGATTGGTACTCTAGGCCTTTTTGTATTGTATTATAGAAATGAGAATTACATGTTATTGGAATAGATAGAGCCAAACATATAGCAAAAAAGTAATAATCAAGTCAATCACAAAACGAATTTGGTGGTGTGATTTGTTGAAATTTTTGTTATTTTGACCATTCAGGAGGGCGCCCCCGCAAATTGTCGAGCTAGCAAATAGCCATATATAAAATGCTAAGGTACGATTAACCATAACAAGGAGAAGGGCTAAGATACCAAGAATGGCACCAATTATGATAAATCCAGTTCCTAAGCTTTTTTTGCCTTTTAGAATAGCTGATACAGCTGCAGCAAGATGAATCAGGACAAAAGCAAGGGCTAAGAAGACTGTGATGATGCTAAAGATGAGATAAAGCGACATAGATGTTTCCTTTCTTAAATATGATTGCCTGAATGCTATTTTTTATGACTGATTTTATTAAGAATCATAAATGATACTACAAGATTTAAAACGATAACCAATAAGGTAAATAGAGAGTAACCATAAAGTATAATTGGAAATTCATTTTTGATATTGCATAGAGTAAACAAACTCGTTAGAATTCCCGTCAACAATCCAGGCACATATTTTCGAATAACGATTGTCTGAATCAGATGTCCTAAGACATGGTAGATATAAGCGATTATGGTGCTTGCGTAAATGCTATAGTTGTTAAACTGGTAACTAAGATATAGCGACGTCATTAGGATCAGAAATTGCTCCAAGACAATGGTATTGAAAGCAAAAGGTGTGTAATAAGAAAGGATTTGATTGTTTGGATACTGGGGTGATATTTTTTTGATAAAGGATGGCATCCAAACGATTTCTTCAAGTTCGTGAAGCATGAATAGGGCTGGAAAAAGAAAATAAAATTGCACGATGGACATTGAAGACACGCCTTTCTAGTTGGAACCCACTTTTAAAATCTCCAAATAAAACTGGATCACTTCTTGTTCGCTATAATTTTTACCTTTCTTCAACCACCAGCTGAGAGTTTCGATGAAATGGCTGACGACCAGGTGTTTGAGGTAGGAGTGAGGGAGAGTTGGATGGGCCTTAATCAGTTCGTCAGCTACCATTGGATAGACGTCATGCTCTAGTTCTTTTCGTAGTTGCCGGATGAAATAATCATTTTTAGAGAGCAAGAGACTGGTCACATGGTCTTGATTTTTCTTGAAATGCTGAAAGATATGGGCCAGATAGTCTTGTGGTGAGAGGTGTTCAGCACGCTCAAAGAGATGGTGAAAGAGCTTTTGACAGAGTTCATCCAGTAGTAACTCCTTACTCTCGTAATGGCTGTAAAAGGTCGATCGCCCCACATCAGCAAGGTCTATGATTTCCTGAACCGTGATGGCCTCGTAGTCTTTTTGATTGAGTAGTTGTAAAAAAGCATTATAGATGGCTTTTCGAGTCTTAGTAATACGACGATCCTGAGCAGTCATATGGACAATTTGAACAAACTGTTCAGTAACGTACACCCTAAACGGTTTGCCCCTATCCTTTCTGTTGTGAATGTTAGATAATGATAATGAACATGATGTTCATGAATCTATTATACCAGAGGATTTAGGATTATGAAGACAAAACATGCGGTCTGGGTAGCTTTTTTCTTGAATTTGAGTTATGCCATTGTTGAGTTTATTGCAGGAGGAATTTTTGGGTCCAGTGCGGTCCTTGCGGATTCGGTCCATGACTTGGGTGATGCGATTGCTATTGGGATCTCCGCCTTTTTGGAGAGTATTTCCAATCGTGAAGAAGACAGCCACTATACCTTGGGCTACAAGCGCTTTAGCCTTTTAGGGGCCATGGTAACGGCTGTGATTCTCATGACAGGCTCCGTTTTAGTTATTTTGGAAAATATAACGAAACTCTTTCATCCACAACCTGTCAACGATGAGGGCATTCTCTGGCTTGGAATCATTGCAGTCAGCATCAATGTGCTAGCGAGCCTCGTCATTCGCAAAGGGCAAACCAAGAATGAATCTATTCTCAGCCTGCATTTTCTAGAAGATACCTTGGGTTGGTTGGCTGTCATCCTAATGGCCATTGTTCTTCGATTTACCGACTGGTATATCCTGGATCCGCTCTTATCTCTTGCCATTTCCATCTTTATTCTGTCCAAAGCCATTCCACGTTTTTGGAGCACGCTCAGGATTTTCCTGGATGCCGTGCCAGAAGGAGTAGATATCCAGCAAGTGAAGAGTGATTTGGAGCAGTTGGACCATGTGGCTAGTATCAATCAGCTTAATCTCTGGACCATGGATGGTTTGGAAAAGAACGCCATTGTCCATGTTTGTCTAGAGCATGTCAACCACATGGAAGTCTGTAAAGAGTCTATCCGCACCTTGCTTAAAGACTGTGGCTTTCAAAACGTTACCATTGAGGTTGATGAAGACCTAGCGACCCACCGTGCCCACAAGCGCAATATAGAGGAGTGGGAAGTGGGTCAAAATCATAGACATGGTCACCATCATTAAGAAACGTTATTTAAACTCTTAGAGTTTGTCTCTAGGGTTTTTTTGATACTTAGTTAACTAAAGTAAGCCTTTTCATGATAAAATAGAACAAACGTGGAACAAGGAGTAATTATGAGTAAAAGAGCTGTATTGATGATGACTTTTGGGTCCCCAGAAGAGATTACCTATGAAGGAGTAGCAGAATTTTTCACAAATATACGACGTGGAGTTCGTCCCGAACCACATGAAATTCAGACCTTATATGACCATTACCTACGAATCGGTGGAACGCCGCTCCAAAGGATAACAAAGAAAGAAGTTGACTTGGTTGCTTCCGCTCTTGGAGAACAAGTGTCGGTCTACTTTGCAAATAAATTTTCCCGACCTTTCATCATAGATGCGATTAAAGAGATGGAGAATGACGGAATTGAAGAGTGTTTGTGTTTGATCCTAGAGCCCCATTATTCCTACTATTCTGTTATGGGCTATGAAAAATTTTTAGAAAGTAATCAAATTAAGTTCCAAATTATCAAGGATTGGTACCGGGAACCTTCTCTACTTCACTATTGGGCTGATGAGATCCAAAAGATTTTAGATCAGATTGGAGACGATAGCTATAAGGTGATTTTTTCAGCTCACAGTGTCCCAGTTTTGGCACTGGATTTTGGTGACCCCTATATCGACCAGATTTATGACAATAGTCGCTTGATTGCGGAGATTTTAGGGCTTGAAGAGGAGCAGTACACCAATACTTGGCAGAGTGAGAGTGATATTGGTATTCCTTGGATTAAGCCGGATGTCTTAGAATACCTTCGTAATGAGAAGGAGCATCCTGACCACTATATTTTTGTTCCGATTGCCTTTATTAGTGAGCATATTGAGGTTCTTTTTGACAATGATGTGGAATGTAAGGAGCTTTGCCAAGAGCTAGGTGTAGCCTATCACAGACCTCCTATGCCAAATAGCGATCCTCGTTTAATCAAGGCACTTCTTTCGACAATTCAGTCTCATATAGACGGTGACTATAGTGACTATCAACCTCAGCTGGAGACCTTTGATGAGTTAGAAGCTCCATCAAGTACGAGTCAGATTTTGGAAGAAGAGAATGATATCCAAATGCCAGATTTTGTGAAGAAGTTAATTGCCAAGAAAGGCCGCGAAAATGTCAAAATGCCCTATTTGATTAAGAAAATGCTAGAAAAGAAGTATGGGAAAAAATATGATTAGTTGCTATTGTTTGAAAGTGATTTGGATGGCTTGATTTGAGCCAGAGCTTAATTAAAAGTGTATACTAACAGTAACTAAAGAAATAGAGGTAGATATATGAAATCAGCAATTTATACTAAAGCTGATCAGGTTGGTCTGGCAGAAATTGACCGTCCGCAAATTGAGGCGCCAGATGATGCCATTATTCGTGTTGTCCGTACTTGCGTTTGTGGTTCCGACCTCTGGAGTTACCGTAATCCAGACATTGAAGAGGGGCACAGAAATAGTGGTCATGAGGCTATCGGAATCGTCGAAGAATCGGTGAGTCCATTACAACGGTTAAGCCAGGAGACTTTGTCATCGCGCCTTTCACACACGGTTGTGGAGAGTGTGATGCCTGTCGTGCCGGTTATGATGGGACTTGTGACCGCCATATCGGCAACAACTGGTCTGGTGGCGTCCAGGCTGAGTATATCCGTTTCCATTTTGCTAATTGGGCACTTGTGAAAATTCCAGGTCAACCTTCAGATTACAGCGAAGGCATGCTTAAGTCACTTTTAACTCTTGCTGATGTCATGCCGACCGGTTACCATGCAGCGCGTGTTGCTAATGTGCAAAAAGGTGATAAGGTAGTCGTTATCGGGGATGGAGCTGTTGGTCAATGTGCGGTTATCGCAGCCAAAATGCGTGGTGCCTCACAAATTGTCCTTATGAGCCGTCACGAAGACCGTCAACAGATGGCCTTGGAGTCAGGCGCGACAGCAGTCGTAGCTGAACGTGGTGAAGAAGGCATTGCCAAGGTCCGTGAAATCCTTGGAGGCGGAGCAGATGCTGCTCTTGAATGTGTGGGTACTGAAGCAGCCGTCGACCAAGCTCTCGGTGTTCTCCATAATGGCGGGCGTTTAGGTTTTGTCGGCGTTCCTCATTACAATAACCGTGCCCTTGGTTCGACCTTCGCCCAAAATATTTCAGTGGCAGGTGGAGCAGCCTCAGTTACTACTTATGATAAACAAGTTTTGTTAAAAGCAGTTCTTGACGGTGATATCAATCCAGGTCGCGTCTTTACTAATAGCTACAGCTTGGATGAGATTAATCAGGCTTATAAAGATATGGATGAACGTAAGTCTATTAAATCTATGATTGTGATGGACTAGTCAAATTCTACAAAAGGCTTGGAGATGCAACAGTTAGTCGTATTCCCAAGCCTTTTTCTATGCTGTAAAGAAGATAATAGAATTTCTCAAACAAAAGATAAAAAAAGCCTCTCGTAGGGATTACGAGGGCTGGGATAAGGTTTGATGCTTGCTTCGATAGAAGTGAGATTAATTTTCTATTTCATAAAGTTGCGCTTCAATTTCTTCTAAAAAGGCTTTTTCTGTAGCGGTTTGATCGTGTCTGTCTTTCCAGATAAGATAGTAACCTTCATCACCTTGGTTAGTACAGGGAAGAAAAACCAGTTCAGGATGATCTACAATTCCGTCAAGACACAGAGCGATGCCAAGACCTGCTTGAACCAGACGACTTGCAGTATAGAGAAGATTATAAGTAGCAACTACTTTATAGTCATAGTTAGCAAAAGCTGATTTGTCAATGTCGGATTGATTAGAGACAATGAGCGGATAGCTCACAATTTCCTCTACTGTGACTTGTTCGAGCTTTGTCAAAGGATGATTCTTAGGGACCAAAACACCCCACTGGTCTTTTCTAGGAAGTTGAATCATCTTGTATTTCGCTGGGATAGCATGTGTGAATACAAGTGCGAAATCAAGAGTTCCTTTGTCCAGCTTCTCATAAAGACTATCTGCATTATCATCGTAAAAGTTGAGACGTATTTGAGGGTAGATTTCTAACAAACTACGACAGGCATCCGCTACAAAATCGAAACTAGCTGTTTCAGCTGTTCCTATATAAAGGTCTCCTCCAATCTCGCCTTTTCGGGTCAGATTTTCCTCTGTTTTACTGACTAATTGTAAAATTTCTTGTGCCCGATTATAAAGATACTGGCCATCTTCTGTTAGTGTCATCTCTCGATTAGCCCGATGAAACAGAGAAACACCTAATTCTTCTTCCAACTCTTTGAGCTGGCGAGATAGGGTTGGCTGGGTAATGAGTAGGCGTTCAGCAGCTCGAGTGATATTTTTCTCCTGAGCGATGGTGACAAAGTAATGTAAAATCCGAATATCCATATCTCTAGTATAACATAGCATGCTTTTTAGGCATAGTAGTTATATAAAATAGATATTGGGGTATATTACTCAGAAGAGCTATAATAGACTCATCAATAAAGAAAAGAGAAAGCAAATGACTGAAACAATGAATTTCACACAAGAATGGGATAAGACTTTCGAACTCAGCGAGGAAGTGGAACATAAAAAGGTTACCTTTACCAATCACTTTGGCATCACTCTAGTAGCAGATCTTTATCAACCAAAAGGGGTGACTGGAAAACTACCAGCTCTCGCAGTGTCTGGTCCGTTTGGAGCGGTGAAAGAACAATCTTCTGGACTTTATGCTCAGGAAATGGCGAAACGTGGCTATCTGACCATTGCTTTTGATCCTTCTTATACTGGTGAATCAGGTGGTTACCCACGTTATATCAACTCACCGGATGTGAATACAGAAGACTACCAAGCGGCTGTCGACTATCTAGCGACTCATGATCAGGTGGATGCCGACCGTATCGGGATTATCGGTATCTGTGGCTGGGGTGGTATTGCCCTGAATGCAGCTGCCATCGATCCTCGTATCAAGGTGACTGTCGTATCAACCATGTATGACATGTCTCGTATTGCAGGAAATGGCTACTTTGATAATCAGGACAATGAAGAAGCTCGTTACCAAGCACGTTTGGCATTGGCCAATCAACGGACCTTGGATGCCCAAACAGGTCAAATGCAACTAGCAGGTGGGGTGCCTGATGTATTACCAGAAGATGCCCCATACTTTGTGAAAGATTATTTTTATTATTACAAACAACCTCGTGGTTACCACGCGCGCAGTCTCAATTCTAACGATGGTTGGGCTGTTCAGGGCAATACAAGCTTTGCAAATACCCGTTTCCTCTATTACACAGATGAAATTCGAAATGCTGTACTCGTAATTCATGGTGACAAAGCACATTCTTATTACATGGGAAAAGATGCCTTTGAAAAACTCACAGGCGATAATAAAAAATTGATTACGGTCGAAGGAGCTAGTCACACAGACCTTTACGACCAGTTGGATGTGATTCCATTTGAAGAGATGGAACGCTTCCTAAAGGAAAATATGTAAGATGAAGGAGCACGTAATCAGATTTGCTAGTTAAAGAGTTGATGATCATCTAACTTATTCATAAAGTAAATCAGAAAGGTGTTTATGATTAAAAAGATGTTTTTTGGTATTCTTGCAATGCTTGCCCTTGTTTGTGCAGGCAGTTGGTATTATATTCACCAAAACCAAGCGCAGGCCGTAAAAGCAGAAGCAAGAAAAACATATATCCAATCAAGCAGTCCGACCATCTTTTTTCATGGTTGGGGTTCGAGCAGTCGTGCAGAAAGACATATAGCTAATGCGGCTAAAAAAGCTGGCGTTACTCAGACTATTATCGAAGCTAAGGTAGCTGAGGATGGGACAGTCACTCTAAAAGGAACCATTCCTAAAGATGCTGTCAATCCGATTGTCCTAGTCAATTTTGACAATAATCGAGGAGCTAGCACTCAGGATCAGGGCAACTATGCCTACGCTGTTGTCAAAGCTCTCCAAGATACTTATGGAATTAAGGAGATGAATATGGTTGCTCACTCATACGGGAATGTGACCATCGTCTACTATATGCTCCAACATGGCAGTGATACGAGTCTACCTAAATTGGTCAAACAAGTGGATATTGCTGGTCACTTTAACGGAATCATCGGTATAGATGAACCGGAAAATATCACCCCGAAGGAAAACCATCTAGCATGAGAGAGTCCTATCAAGAGCTCTTGTCTCTTGGAAATCACTACCCTCAAGGTCAGGTTGAAATTCTTAATATCTATGGCAATACAGGTAAAGGGAGTGATGAGCGCGTGACCAATTTGTCTAGTCAATCTTTGGGCTACCTGCTTAAAGCTCAAGTCAAATCCTACCAAGAAAAGGAAATCACAGGCCCTAACGGTCAACATAGTAAACTCCATGAAACAGCCTTGGTTGATAAGCCTTTGATTGCTTTCTTGTGGGGGAAGTGAATTGATAAGAATACAAAAATTTCTAGTAGACAGCCTCTACTAGAAATTTTTTAATACAATGATTGGGTTGGCAGAGAAGTAAAAGAACGAATCCAATTTCATCTGACATTTCATGTAAAGAATGTTAAGATAAAGATAGCGGAATGAAAATGCTTACAATAAGTAATATTATACATATATTCAGAAAATAGATTTTGATATAATAATTCTTAAAACTTAGGAGGCAAAAGATGATAAACAAACATGAAATTCCTATTTTAGAATTTGACGACAATCCTCAGGCAGTGATTATGCCGACCCATGATGATTTAGGTTTGGACCTGCCGCCTAGGTGTGTTTACGGCTTTTTAGAGGAAGAAGTAGAACGCTATGCGATATCAGTTGGCGCTGAAAAAGTTGGCGAATTTGTCTCCGCCACCAAAACCTATCCTGTCTATGTGATGACTTACAACGGGAAGAAGATTTGCTTGGCTCAAGCCCCAGTTGGCTCAGCTGCAGCTGCACAATTTATGGATTGGCTAATTGGTTATGGCGTCAAGCAAATCATATCAACTGGAACTTGTGGCGTCTTGGTAGACATGCCAGAGAATGTTTTTTTGATTCCGACAAGAGCTTTGCGAGATGAAGGTGCAAGTTACCACTATGTTGCGCCATCACGCTATATAGACATGAATGAACAAGCTCTTGATGCTATTGAAAAAACGTTAAAGCAAAAGAAAATCCCTTATAAAGAGGTCATGACCTGGTCGACAGATGGCTTTTATAGGGAGACACCAGACAAGATTTCCTATCGTATTGAAGAGGGTTGTAGCGTTGTAGAGATGGAATGTGCAGCACTAGCAGCAGTTTCTCAATTTCGTGGAGCTATTTGGGGCTTACTTCTCTTTACGGCAGATTCCCTTGCAGATATAGACAATTACGATCAACGAGATTGGGGGTCAGAGGCTTTTGATAAGGCTTTGGAGCTTTGTCTGGATATCATTGTCCAGATGTAATCTTGATTCAATAGAAAAAAAGAGCATGATTAAAAAAATCGCGCTCTTTTTATATGTAAATCACTGTTTCAAAATATCCCAAAGTTCTTGGGTGGTATCAGCTATAAAATCAGGATTTTCTGCCAAAAGGGTTTCGTTTTTCCCAAATCCCCAGGTCACCGCTATTGTTTTGATACCAACCGTTTTTCCACCAATCAAGTCGAACTTGGTATCACCAACAATGACCGACTGGTCTTTAGGTGCTTGATTTTCAGTAATGGCACGCTGCAAGACATCAGCCTTATGAAAGGCGGTAGGAGTAGATCCATAAATGCCATCAAAATATTCAGTAATTCCAAGGTGTTTGCACATCTCCAGGGCGATAGGCTCATTTTTTGAAGTTGTGATAAAGATTTTCTTGCTAGGATCTTGACTAAGTTGTTGAAGGATTTCTTTTATGCCATCATAGAGGTGAGCCTCCAATTGTCCTTTAGTCTCATAATAGTCACGATAAATTTTGACAGCTTGTCAGCACCTTCTTCGCTAATCTCTTCTTTAAAGGTTACCTCGAGAGGTGGTCCCATAAAGGTGCGAATTTTCTGATCACTAGGAACAGGAAGACCTAGTCTTTCAAAGGTTTGAACAAAACCATTGTGGATTCCCTCAGAACTATCAACTAGAGTACCATCAAGGTCGAAAAAAAAGTGTGTGAGTGTCATAGAATTCTCCAATATAGTGTCGTTGGTTTATTATAACATGATAGGTGGGAAATAATCAGATTAAAATAGCTAGGCGTATAAAATATAATCCTACCAATCCAAAAACACCCCAAAATTAAGTTTTTGGGGTGTAAATCATGGGGTGCAATAATTAAATTTTTAACGTAAACGAGGTATTAGTTACGTTTTGGTTTGACTGCCATGTCTAGGCCGAGTGCCGCACTGATAAGACCAAGTGAAACTAGAGCAGCAGATTGGCTCGAACCTGTTTCTGGGAGTTCTTTATGTGTTGGTTGCAATGGCGTTGGTGCCTCGTAGACCGTACCCTCAACGTAGTATACATTTCCTCGTACTGTTGGAGTTGCTGGTTGCACAGTTTCAGGCTGGTTAGTTGTTTTAGTAACCAAGTGAGTCGTTGCAATGACTTCGTAAGTATCCGTTTGAATACGATAAACACGTCCTTCTTGAACAGTTTCAATCACGTAGTTTGAGAATTGCTTGTTCAAAAGATCGGCGAAATCTTTATTGATATCGAGATAGAGACCATTCGTACCTTTTACCAATGGGTCAAAGTCTTTTTCATCATATTTCTTACCAACTACGGTCAAAGAAATCCCAGCATCTTGAAGGGCTTTTAGTGTAGCATCTTTAGTTGGCGTTTTTGGAGTAAGGTCGATATCTTCGTCAGTGACCAAGAAGGCGAAGCGACGATTGTTTTTACCAGTTCCCCAAGTATAATCAGGTGAAGTTGCAATATGTGATAATGCTGTTGTTGCTTCCTCGTCTGAGCCAGTAGTACGGATGGCTTTTAATTTACCAACAAAAGCGTTCGTATCCGTGGTGAATTTAGAACCTCCGAAATCATGGTAAGTTGTGTTTTTGCTTGATTCATAGTCAACCAAACCAAGACGTGCTTGCACATTTTTAGATTCCAAATCACGCACGAATTTTTCAATGTTATTAGCTACGTCAGTGATATGGCTGTCCATTGAACCAGATTTATCGACAATAAAGACGATGTCAGTAGTTCCCTTGACTTCTTGGCGATTCACCACATCAGCCTCTTTAACAACCTCGACAACAGTCGTTTTATTGACTGTTTCAGTCGTTGTTGCGACATATTCATCTGTTTCTTCAGTTGATGTTGCTGTTGCGATAGCCTCAGTTCCATCAGTGCTTTCTTTTGCTGTTACTGTTGGCTCTGTAGCCTTAACGTCGACACCTACAACATCCCCCACTTTTGCATTTTCTAATGGGATTACCGGCGTATTGGCCTTAGCTTTAATTTCTTCAGTTGCTTGGCAATAGGTATTTGAGCTGTTGTTGATTGAGGTGCTGCCTCAGTCGTAGTAGCAGGTGTTGCTGGCGTTGTTGTTGCTGTTTCATCGGCTGATACAGCAGTCCCTGCAAAGATAGTAGCTAGAGCTACAGAAGACAAGATAAGCGATTGCTTACGAAAACGAATCTGTTTTTCCATTAATACATCTTAGGAATCAAAAACACTCAATTCCTTCCAAAAAATCTTAGTCATAGATTGACATTAAAGAAGTTTTAAGATAACTTTAAAGTAACGATTTAATCCGATCTTATCGAGGAGTTGCCATGAAAAAAATAAATCTTCTTTATTTATTAGCTATTCTGGCCATCATTTCTGGTCTTTTACTGTATTACTTGCCAGACATGACGTCTGGACATAATGCAGAGTCAAATAAAACAAGTCAGACTTTTAAGGAGAAGACAATTGTCCATGATTTTGGTACGACAGAGTTGAAAAAAGCTCCAAAACGTATCGTTATCCTCGACAACCTCTATGGTGAAATCTTGGATCCTCTAGATATCACTCCAGTAGGGGCGACAACTGGTCAAGCTGATAGTCAAGAATTTTCAACCCTCTTTAAGAAACAATACAAGGATGCCAAAGTGGTTTCAGTTGGTTGGCAGGGTAATCCAGATTTGGATAAGATTGCTGAGTTAAAACCTGATTTAATCCTTATGACAGGCGAGCAGGAAGACCTCTATGATGAGCTGTCTGAAATTGCACCGACTGTTGGCTACCAAATCAACACCGATGAAAATTGGGACTATCATGAAACCTCTCTTAAGGTGGCAGAAATCTTTGATAAACGTGATGAGATGAAGAAGGATCTCGATAGATTGGATGCTAGGGAGGCCGTTTTCGCGGAGAATGTCAAAGCCAAGTTTGGCAACCAGAAACTGATGTATCTGCGCGTGACTGACAATGACATCCGTTATTATGCTTACGGGCATTTTGGTTATCTCTATGATACTTATCATTTCAATCGAGCGGAAACCTTCAATCCAGATGATATGTTACAAGTTATCGATCCAGATAAACTAAAAGACATTAATCCGGATCTCCTGATTGTTCAAGCAGATTCTCAAGAACTCCTAGATAATAAACTTAAGAATACCCCTGTCTGGACTAGCTTAAAGGCTGTTCAAAATAACAAGGTCATCTATGCTGACTACTCAACCTACATGCTGGGCTTTGGGATTGTCTCCCAAAGAAGCTATTATGAAACAGATTTCTGATGAATGGGGATTAAATTAAACTAAAAACGACCGGTAGGGTCGTTTTTCTATGTTCAAAGTAAGTTTAACTGACAAACAAACGTTTAATATGTTTTCTCAAGGCAAAATAGAGCTGAATGGTCATGGGAATCCAAATCAAGGGCTCGCATAGGATAACGCCAAGGTAGCGCATAGAAGGAATGACCAAAAGAACAAAGAGAATTTTTCCAAAAAGCTCAATAAAACTTGAGGTTAAAGGTGTCAGTTTCTTACCAAGACCTTGCAGGCTATTTCTAAAGATGAAGAGCATTCCTAAAATAGGATAAAAGAGAGAACTGATACGGAGGTAGCGACTAGCATTATCAATAATCACAGCATTATTTGAACCAGAGATAAGACCAGCTAAGAAGGGGCTAGCTACATAGAGGAGGACACAAGCAATGACAGACCAAGTTATAGAAACAAGACAAGATTGCTAACCCAGCTACTATGCGTTTAAACTGTTTGGCCCCGAAGTTCTGAGAGGTGAAGGTCGTCACCCCAGCAGCAAGTGAAGTCAAAGGGAGAACGGCGAAGGACATAATCCGTCTTGCCGCCACTTGAGCGCTAATGATGAGAGGGCCAAAGCCGTTAATGGCATACTGTAAGGTTACAGTCCCAATAGAAACAATGGAATTCATGAGTCCCATGGCCATGCCTTGTCCAAAAAGATCCAAATAAAGACTTGAATCAAGGACAAAGTCTGACTTACTTGGTAGAAGGAAGGTCACTTTTTTCTTAATATAGTAAAGACAGAGAATTGCCGAAAGTCCTTGAGAAATAATAGTTGCTAAGCCTGCTGATTGAACACCAAGATGGAGTTGGGTAATAAAGAAAAGGTCTAAAACGATATTGACCAGAGCTGAAAAAATTAGAAAATAGAGGGCTGTCAGACTATCACCAACCGCTCTGAGGAGACCTGCACACAGATTATAACCCAAAGTAACCCCAACACAGGAGACAATCATAGAAATATACTGGTAGGACTGCCCAATGATAGAAGCAGGTGTTCCTAAAAATCTTAGCAAAGGATAAAGTCCGAAATGTCCTAGAATCATAACCAAGGCACTTAAGCCTAGACCGATGACAACTGTGGCAGCCACAGACTGACGAAGTTTCCTGTAGTCTTGGGCACCGTAGTAACGTGCGATAACAACTCCCATACCATTTCCAACACCTAAGGCAAATCCGATAACCAAATCAAAAATAGCAGAAGAAGCTCCTACAGCAGCCAAAGCATTTGGCCCTAGAAAGCGTCCCACAATCATGACATCCGCAGTATTGTAGAGTTGCTGGAAAATATTGGATATCAGAATTGGTAGAGCAAAGATTAAAAGAGACCGCAAAATAGGGCCTCGTAAAAGATCAACTGACGAATTTTTCATAGAGCTATTATAACAAGATTGTAATTGTGAAACAATGACAAAAAGTCATCCTAGGATGACTTTCGCCTATTTTTTAGATAGCGGCTAAGTATTTGTGTCATGTGGTTGTAGCCCGCCGCGATCATTGGAATTTGTAAGTAAATATAAGGTAGGGTGTACTGGCTCTTAGTCTCTGAAATGAGGTGGAAGAGGATACCCCCAAAGAGATAGAGGAAGGCATAGAGTCCCAGTGTTGCTCCATCTCCCATTCGTTTATAAGTGAAAGCGTAGTAGAACACACCACCAAGATATAGGACTAGGAGATAGCCTTGCATATAGGTCACGAAAGAGATGTAGGGTCCCATCGTGATAGATAGAGGTCGCAAACCTATTCCACAAAGGCTGAAACTTGTCTTTACTTGGGCCATTCCAGATGGACTGGAAGCTTCCCTCTGTCCAAGAACTGATAAACTTGGTGCTGAAAAACCAACTGGCTTCATCGGGATGTGCTAGGAGATATTGAACACGCTTATCAAAAAGGTGATTGGCACTTTTCTCAATCTTTTCGATATTTCCCTTTTTCTTGGCGTATATGTCACGGACATAGCCGGTATACCATCCTGGCATGCGTTTAGAATCAGGCTTGTCCTGTAAGCCCATGGCTAGCCAAGCAATCTGAGGTGTTCCAGGAATTTTTTGGTGGGTGGTAATCTCGTAGTAACTGGTTGTCGCCTTATGCAAGCTCATAGGAAAGGCAAAGAAAGCTAAAACTAAAAGCAAATAGCGATACCGTTTTTCTCTAAGAGTCATGAGTATTAGAATACCAGATAGGGCAATAATGAGAATGATGTTATTACTCCTTACCCAGTAGGCCAAAGATAGCATGACCACCGAAAGAATCGCATTCCTAGCCTTACCGCGTCTTAAGTAACGTAGAAAGAAGAGAATAGCAAAACTAGAAAAGAACAACCCATACATAAGTCCATAGGCAAACATAATGTTAAAGACTAGAGGCAAGAAACCAAAGCTCATGATGACAGCCAAACGACTAACTAAAGGCCTCGTAAACAGTTCATCCGTGATTTTCCATGTAGCATAGTTCATACCAATGACCATGCCAAGATTCAATACATAGAAAACAGAGATAACTGGTAAAGGAATCAGATAGAGAACCAAGCGTTCAAAACTAAGCAAACCCAACTGATGAGGATAGCGGAAGAAGTAGGCTCCTGGTTTAATTAGCGAAAAGTCACCAGCATTAAACTGGACCGCCCCTTTAAAGACAGTACCTGCATCGTCTCGACCAGCAAAACTGGTCAGAAAAATCAACAGTAGGCCAAAACTCACAAAGCAAATGGAAAAAAAGATGAAAATCTGCTTTGTTGTCAGTTCCTTTAAGATTTTAGGCCAGAGAAGGGTCAAAAGCAGAATGACCCCACCTGAAACATAAACATACCAAGGAACGCTACTAATCTCTGCCCATTCAAAGTATCCCGTCATCATGGTCGTGCGAATGAACAAAGCAGTCACAAATAATAGCCCAAAGACTAAAAGGCCAACATAGCGCCCTAACCATTCTAAAACAGAACTCGTATATGACATAAGAGCCTTCATGCTGAAAGTCTCCTTTAATATAGGTAATTACCCTTATAGTTTAGCACAGTCATCGGAAAAATGTAATGAAAACTAAAAGAAAATCCCATTCATCAACGAAAGAAATTGATCTAATGAAGACATAGAAAAACTCTCTCGTTTCTAAAACAAGAGAGTTTGATTTTATAAAGCAGATTACTTCATCCGCATACTATCAATTTTTTCTTCAGTCGGTGTGACACGTAAGGTCTTTTGTCCCGTATAAGTTACAAATCCAGGCTTACCGGCCGTTGGTTTGTTGAGTTTCTTAACATCAATCATATCGACTTGAACCAAGTTTGACAGACGTGCCTTAGAGTAGTAGGCTGCCAATTCAGCTGCATCTGTTTTGACCTCATCAGTAGGGTTAAGATTGTCCTTGATAACCACGTGACTCCCTGGAATATCCTTGGCGTGGAACCAGAGCTCACCCTTTTTAGCCATCTTGAAGGTCAACTCCTCATTTTGCAGGTTGTTACGACCAACCATGATAATGGTCTTACCATCAGAAGCTAGATACTGTTCAGGTTTCTTACGTTTGTGGCGCTTGTCAGTTGAACGACGCTTCATAAAGCCAGCCTGAACAAGCTCCTCACGAATATCCTCGATTTCATCCATGTTGGCTTGAGAAAGACTGAACTCGACACTCTCCAAATAGTCAATGGTTTGCTTGGTTTCCTCAATCAAACCAGTTAAGTGCTTAACAGCTTCCTTGAGTTTCTGGTATTTCTTGAAGTAACGCTGAGCATTTTGGTTAGGCGTTAGAGCCACATTTAGAGGAATCGTAATCTTTTCACCAGTGTAGTAGTTGTCTAGCTCGACACTATCCTTGTCATTTGGTACCATGCTAAGATAGGTGGTCAAAAGTTCCCCTTTTTGACGGAACTCCTCAGCATTTTCGGTCGCCGCAAGCTCTTTTTCCTGTTTAACAAGCTTTTTCTTGTTTTTTTCCAGTTCATTTTGCACGCGGTGAATCAAATCACTAGCCTGTTGAGCCACACGGTCACGCGCCGCCTTGTCCAAGTAGTAGTAGTCTAAAAGGGCTGACAAGGTTTCAAACTCAGGTTGGTCCTGACTATCAGAGAATCTTATAGCTGAAAATGCCTTAGCCGTTAAGTTTGGCTCTACTTCACGATTGAAGAAGGCACGGAAATTCTTGAGCTTATCAGTCTCAAGTAAGGCTGATAATTCATTGGCCGTGTCACGCCCCAAACCTTGGAAAAGTTTTTGAAGGTTTCTAGCTGACAAATCCTCAGTCTGTAGGATCTCAAAGAGTTTTTCGTCTGGAATGTCGAAAGGATTCTTGGCGTCCGTCTTAGGAGGAGCAATATAGGTAGACCCAGGCAGAATAGTACGGTAACTATTTTGTGAGAAACCAACATGCTTGATAGACTCAATGATTTTGCTCTCGTTCTTGTCAATCAGGATAATGTTGGAGTGTTTCCCCATGATTTCCATAACAAGAGTAACCTTAACGCTATCACCGATTTCATTTTTATTAGAGACGGAAATCTCAAGGACACGGTCGTTTTCCAGTTGCTGGATATCCTCGATAACCGATCCCTGAAGGTATTTCCGCATAATCATGGTATAGGTGTTTGGATTCTGTGGATTTGGCAAGTCAGCCTTGGTCGTTTGAATACGTCCAAAAACAGGGTGAGCTGAAAGCAGAAGCTTGTAATTCTGACGATTGTTACGAATGGTCAAGACCAACTCACGCTCAAAAGGCTGATTAACCTTCTGAATACGTCCGTAGAGAACCTGCTCACGCAACTCAGCCGTCATATGATGAAGAAAAAAGCCGTCAAAAGACATGATGTACTTCCTTTCTTGTTAGTGATAATAATTGTTTTATTTAAAAAATAAAATTTTCTGTGAAACTTTCCTTAGGTGTTGGCGGACGTCAGCGAACTTTTACAAAGTTCCATGACTAATAAAGATACAAAGGGCGTCTGCGGATATAGTCAAAAAAGAAAGTTTGACGCAGAATCTTTAGATTCTAGGAGAACTTGTCTTTTTGACACAATCCGCAGCCCGTGTTCAATTGTTTTTGAGCCCCTTCGCTTTTTCATTTTTAGGCTCAGGCTAAAACAGTTCCCCGAACTGTTTTACTCTCAAAAATTCCGAGCGCCTGAAACCTTTTAGTTTCAGGCGCTTTTAACACGGCGGAAAGTCTCGGTTAATTGCTCGCTCTGCTCGCAAAAAAGTTATTTCAAAAACTTGAAGAGTTTATGAACTTTGTTAGTTATTTTTAAATAATTTGCATACGTTATGAACGTAAATATTGCCTAACTATTATAGCACAAAGAGAGTAAAAATGCTTTGGATGGGTAGTCGGAATTGAGTTTGTTATTATTATGGACCATTCTTTATTACAAAAATTGTTACGCTAAAACAGTTAAAAGTTATGTCTTAGATTATAATGAATACCTTTGAATTTATATCTGACTTGTGGTATCATTTAATATGCTGAAAATTAAAGGAGCATTAAATGAACGATTTAAAAAAGATTAGCAATGCGACTAATTTGAAATACCTAGCTGTTGCACTTATGTTTTTGGACCAAATCTATCAGATGTTCGGGAGTATGGGGGCACCTATATGGTTGACGATGTTGGGACGTCTGTCTTTCCCAATTTTCCTCTTTCTTGCTGCTGATAGTTTTCACTACACACACGATCGTATGGCTTTTCTCAGGCGTCTGCTTTACATGAGTTGGTTTATGATCATTGGCAACGCCATCATTGGTAGTATTTTTCATAATGGTAGTATCGGTTTAACCAACAATGCCTTTTCAACCTTCTTTATCACCGGGATTTTTATTTACTCTTGGGATTTGTTGTTTAAGGGACTTCGTGACAAGTCTTATAGGGAATTGATTCAGGGGATGGGTGTCTTTCTCTTGCCAATACTTTCAGCAATTCCAGTTGCTGTACTAGGGGGGATTTTTGAAACACCTAACGGAAATCCATTTGTTGCTCATAGTGTGGCTTTTCTCTTGTCTCTGGTACCAAGTGTTATCATGGTTGAGGGTGGCTTTGTGATGGTTATTCTTGGTTTACTATTCTATATTTCCGTACCAATCGCATGGCTCAAATCATTGTCTTAGCTGTTATTTCAGTGATTGCCCATCTCTTTGATCCGACGGGTGTGCAATGGATGATGATTTTTGCTGCGATTCCTATGTATTTTTATAATGGTAAGCGTGGTAGTGGTAACAAGAATTTCTTCTATATTTTCTACCCAGCTCATATTTATCTCTTGTGGATCCTAGCAAGTTTGTTTAGATAAGATGACAAAGACAGTCCTTGTGCTGTCTTTTTTTCATGCTCAAGAGCCATTTTTATGGTTTGTTTCCTGCTTCTAAAACTGCTATAATTTAAGGCGTAATAGAATCATGTGATAAGTCAATTGGAGGTATATCATGACAAAAGTAGCAGTAGTATTTGCGGAAGGATTTGAAGAAATCGAAGCCTTGAGCCCAGTGGATGTCTTCCGCCGAGCAGGGTTTGACTGTAGCATGCTTGGACTTGAAAGTGCGTCAGTAACTGGCTCACATGGGATTCAAGTCGCTATGGATGGTGTATTTGATGGTAATTTTGCGGATTATGACTTGGTTGTTCTTCCTGGAGGCATGCCTGGCTCAACTAACTTACGCGACAACCAGACCTTGATCGCCTCTCTTCAAGAGGCTGCAAAAGCTGGAAAATATGTTGCTGCTATTTGTGCGGCACCAATTGTTCTCGAACGTGCTGGTCTTCTTGAAGGTCGCAAATTCACATGTTTCCCAGGTGTTGAAGAACAAATTGCATCTGGCGAGCATCAAACTGATTTGGTGGTCGTTGATGGCAATATTATCACAAGCCGTGGTGCCGGAACAGCCCTAGCCTTTGCTTATACCTTGGTCGATCTGTTGGGTGGCGATGGTCAGCAGTTGTCTCATACTATGGTTTACGACAGATTGTTCCAATAGTCTTATTTTAAGGCCGTTGTTTGATAATTCTAACACTCCTTGTTAGGAATATTGACAATTTATGTTACTCTATGAAATGATAGAGAACGTATCAAACAGAGGGTCTAGTTATAGGCTGGAGAGACCTTAGCTTAGTTTTTAGAGCTTTGGTTTTTTCTTTTCTCCTTTGACATCTGTTATGAAAACGGTTATAATAATGACAAAATAACCTTTAAATGAGTCCAGAGAGGCTTAAAAGGTCGGACAGGTGAAAAAACAGGGTTCTCCTGAGATTTTTTGTGCGACCTTGCCATGTGGCGAGGTTTTTTTGATGACATTTTGTAATTTAGAAAGGGTTGTCATGATTTTAGTTGAAGATTTAACCATTGTGAGTCAGCGTGAGATTGCACCTCGTATTTTCGAGATGGTGCTTAAGGGAGAGATGGTTGCAGATATGCAGGTTGGGCAGTTCGTTCATCTTAAGGTACCAGACCCAAGCAAGCTCCTTCGTCGTCCAATTTCCATTTCAGAGATTGACTATGACAAGAAAGAGGCAACCATTGTCTATCGAGTGGAACGCGAGGGAACAGCTATCCTTTCTAAGATGGTAGCCGGTCAAACTATTGATACCATGGGTCCTCAAGGAAATGGCTTTGATATTTCCGTTATTGAGGCTGGGCAAAAAGCCCTCCTCGTTGGTGGAGGAATCGGTGTGCCGCCTTTGGTTGAGACGGCCAAGCAGTTGAAGGCTAAGGGAGTTGAAGTTATATCAGTCATTGGTTTTGCCAATAAGGATGCCGTCATCTTGGAGGATAAACTCAGGGCTTGTGGTGATGTCTATGTGACGACCGATGACGGTTCATACGGTATCAAGGGTTACGTTTCGACAGTTATTGATGGTTTCGACTGGACTCCAGATGCCGTATACAGTTGCGGAGCCCCAGGCATGCTTAAATATGTCGATAGTAAGTTTGAAAATCACCCTCACGCCTATGTTTCTATGGAAGCTCGCATGGCTTGTGGTATGGGTGCTTGCTATGCCTGTGTGGTTCACGTTAAAGGAGAGTCGGACGCCAAAAATCTTCGTGTTTGCGAGGAAGGGCCAGTCTTCCCTACTGGAAAAGTCATCGTCTAGGAGGTTACCATGTCAGAGATTAAATCAGAAAATCGTTTAGCTATTAGCCTTCCAGGGCTTGATTTGAAAAATCCTATTATCCCAGCTTCAGGTTGCTTCGGTTTTGGTCAAGAGTATGCCAAGTATTATGATTTGGACAAACTAGGGTCAATTATGATTAAGGCAACGACTGCCAACCCTCGTTTTGGGAATCCAACACCCCGTGTGGCTGAGACACCATCAGGCATGCTTAATGCCATTGGCTTGCAAAATCCAGGTGTTGATGCTGTCTTGTCTGAAAAACTCCCTTGGTTGCAAGAGCATTATCCAGAGCTTCCAATCATTGCCAATGTGGCTGGATTTTCAAACGAAGAATATGCGGAAGTTTCTCACAAGATTTCCAAAGCTAGCAACGTCAAGGCTATCGAGCTCAATATCTCCTGTCCAAACGTAGACCATGGTAATAACGGCCTTCTCATTGGACAAGTTCCAGAGCTTGCCTATGCGGCAGTAAAGCCAGCGTCTCTCACTCTGATGTGCCCGTCTATGTCAAACTGACACCGAGCGTGGCTGATATCACAAGTGTCGCCAAGGCAGTCGAAGATGCCGGTGCGACTGGTTTCACCATGATTAACACCTTGGTTGGTACACGCTATGACTTGGCTACTCGCAAACCTATCATTGCCAATGGCCAAGGTGGTATGTCAGGCCCAGCTGTCTTCCCAGTAGCCCTTAAGCTTATCCGCCAAGTTGCTCTAGCATCAGACCTCCCAATCATCGGTATGGGTGGCGTGGATAGTGCCGAAGCGGCTATCGAAATGTTTATCGCTGGTGCTTCAGCCATCGGTGTCGGAACGGCCAACTTTGCAGATCCCTATGCCTGCCCTAAAATCATCGACCGCCTCCCTGAAGTCATGGACAAGTACGGTATCACAACACTTGAAGACTTGCGTAAGGAAGTTCTAACAGAGTTGATGGGTAAATAGAATAATTGATTTAAAAGTAAAAAGATGGAAACTAAAACTTCCATCTTTTTTATTGGTGACTTTATATTCAATTCTTTCTCTAGCGTTGTGAATAAAATAAATCATTATAAAGGCGTTTAAATAATCGAAGTTCAGTTAATGCCAGATTATATCTATATATTAGTTAGTATTCTACCTCGAATGGGTGAACTATTTTTTTCTAGAAATACTAAGTATTCTTGGAGTATAATATCATTATTGATAGATAAAAAGAATTTTTTTGTATTGTAATTTCTTGAAGCTATGTATTTGATTTTTTTAAATTTAGAAACTCAGAAATACGTTTAAAAATAAAAAGGAGCATTATGAAATTTAAAGATTATACTTGGGACAAAGAGTTTGATATAAAAGGTTATTTTTTTCAGAATGTCCAGATAATTTCAATAGTAAGAATAATTTGAGCGGTATTTTACATTATTCTTCAAGAGAAATTGTATTAGAATTATTTGGCGAATTTGAAGAGGACCTAGGTATTTCTTTTTAATCTTGGCAAGCATTTGGAAAAAAATATATGGATTCACTAGTGATGGCAATATTTTAATTTTTAAACACTTACGGAGAACCGATGGTATATTTATCATATCCCGGTTTTTTTCAATAACTAAATATAGAGTTAAAGACTTTAAAAATCTACAGTGTATTTTATAATGAAGTAGAAAAACTTTGACTATAATTCAGAAGCCTTTAAGAAATTAATAAATGAATTAGATTCTGAAAAAAAGTAAAAGAATTTAAATTTAGTTTCGAACACATTGAGGAATGGATTGCCAAATCACTGGTGACCATTAAGCGTGATAAGAATCAAACTATTTTTTTAAGAGTGCAGTACATAAATATCAATCAACAAAAAGCGTTAATAAAATCAGTAGGAATGAACTTTGAGGATTCAGCAATACTACATTCTTCGTTTACAAACATATCATTTACAAGTGATTATTTTATTAAACTTACTTCAGCTGATTCAAAAAAAGACTTTTTAATGATTTTTTTATCATGCTTCATGCAAGATAAAGGACCTTATTGAAATTTTTATCAAATATACCTTTGTCTTTTTACTAATATTGAATTTCTAGTTGATTATAAAATGGTAGATGATAAACGTTTGCCACTGACAAAAGGAAAAATTCTTTGTGCAAGATGCTAGAAAGTCTAAAAAAATGGAAATCAAATTCTCAGCAAGATATCTCTTTAAAGAGATTAGAGAATAATTTTGAAGCTATTTTTAAATCATTGGTTTTGATAAATCTGAGGAACTTGATTTTATAGTTAAACAATTTTTCAAAAAAATCTTCATGGTAACTTATTCTTGGAAAAATCAGTTGGTTGATGCAATCAGAAATCTAGAAGTATATTCAAGAAATTTTAAGAATTTTAAAAATACCGCAACGTTTATCTGATATTGAAGAAGAACAAAAAAACGATGTCTGCTCAATTTTATAAATACAAATCTCTTAGAGGAGGTTAGAGGTAAGTTTAGAAATAGATTGAAATTTAATAAGAAAGAACCAAGTCTTTCTGAACGGTTGAAAAAAATTTATTTGATTCAATAGATGAGCTTAATCAGTCTAAAATTTTTTTCAAATGTAGAGAGAGAATTGCTGATAAAAAAATTAACTCAAACACGCAATTATTATACTCACGGTGATTCGAAGGATAAATATCCAAAATTGATAACAGATATCAGTGAGATGTACGAAACAACATTGCTTCTTCGAGAAGTTTTAAGATATTATATCTACCAAGAATTAAGAATGAAATATGAATATATAGCTTTCTAAAGACTTTGAAATAAGTTTTAAAAATTTCATTAATGTACTACAGGATAGAGATTAAAGATACCCCCTTTGACATTCCCTTATAAAAGCGCTATAATAGAACAAATCGAACTGAACCTTTAATCGAGTCCAGAGAGGCGAGAAAGGTGTACTGAGATGCTACGACATCACTAAAGGGTAAGGACTGCCCTATTTTCGTGCAACCTTCGCTGACTGGCGGAGGTTTTTTGTGTGAAAGGATATAAGAAATGAGAGAAAATCGTCCTGTTATTGCCCTTGATTTCCCGACCTTTGAGGATGTGAAGGCTTTCCTTGCTAAGTTTCCCGCTGGTGAAAAGCTCTATGTGAAGATTGGTATGGAACTTTACTATGCAGCTGGGCCTGAGATTGTGCGCTACGTTAAAGAGCTTGGCCATAGTGTTTTCCTTGACCTTAAGCTTCACGATATTCCAAATACTGTGAAATCAGCTATGCGTGTCTTGTCTAACCTTGGCGTTGATATGACTAATGTGCATGCGGCTGGTGGTGTGGAAATGATGAAGGCTGCGCGTGAAGGCTTGGGAGATGGTCCAATCTTGATTGCTGTAACACAGTTGACCTCTACCTCTGAAGAGCAGATGCGTGATTTTCAAAATATCCAAACCACACTTCAAGAATCAGTGGTTCATTATGCAAAGAAGACTGCTGAAGCAGGTCTTGATGGTGTTGTCTGCTCAGCACACGAAGTAGCGAAAATCAAAGAAGCAACAAATAAAGATTTCGTTTGTTTGACACCTGGTATCCGTCCAGCAGGAGCAGCAGTTGGTGACCAAAAACGTGTCATGACACCTGCCGATGCCCGTCAAATTGGTTCAGATTACATTGTTGTTGGTCGTCCAATTACACAAGCTGACGATCCAGTAGCTGCTTATCACGACATCAAGGCCCAATGGAACGGTCAATAAATTTTCAAAAAGACCTTATTTCATAGGAAAATAGATGGAATTAGGTTATAATAAAGAGTAGAAAACGCTTTACGGAGGATAATAATTATGACATTAGCATCACAAATCGCATCTGACTTGCTCGATATCAAGGCTGTTTACCTTAAACCTGAAGAACCATTTACATGGGCATCAGGAATCAAATCACCAATCTACACAGACAACCGTATTACTTTGTCTTATCCAGAAACTCGTACCCTTATTGAAAATGGTTTTGTGGAAAAGATTAAGGAAGAATTCCCCGAAGTAGAAGTGATTGCAGGTACTGCAACTGCGGGTATTCCTCACGGTGCGATTATCGCTGACAAGATGAACCTTCCATTTGCCTACATCCGTAGCAAACCAAAAGATCACGGTGCTGGTAACCAAATCGAAGGTCGTGTGGTTAAAGGCGAAAAAATGGTTGTTGTTGAAGACTTGATTTCAACTGGTGGTTCAGTACTTGATGCTGTAGCAGCTGCAGAGCGTGAAGGGGCTGATGTTATCGGTGTTGTGGCTATCTTCACTTACGAATTGCCAAAAGCTGAGAAAAACTTTGCGGATGCTGGTGTGAAATTGGTTACTCTTTCAAACTACACTGAGTTGATTAAAGTCGCTAAAGTACAAGGCTACATCACAGCAGATGGACTTCAACTTTTGAAGAAATTCAAAGAAAATCAAGAGACTTGGCAAGACTAATTATCAAGATTTAAGGCGGAACGTTTTAGGCGTTTCGCTTTTTTTAGTATAATTTAGGAAAAGATAAGCAGGGAGAGTATAAGATGTCAATTAATGAGTGGTCAGATGCAACGGCAATGACAGAAGCCGTGCAAAATAAGACGGTCAGTCCCCGAGAACTAGTGGAGGCTACCATTCGTGAAGCGGAGAGAACGAATCCTAAGATAAATGCTATCGTTAGTCAACGCTACGAGAAAGCTATAGAAGAAGCAGAAACTAGAGACTTTTCAGAGAAACCTTTTGCTGGAATCCCGATTTTCCTAAAGGATTTGGGTCAAGAGCAAGCTGGTGAGCCGTCAACCGCGGGTTCTCGCCTATTTACAAGTTATCGTGCAACGGAAACGGATAATTATGTAAAGAAACTTGAGGAACTGGGCTTTATTATTTTAGGGCGTTCTAGCACTCCTGAGTTTGGCTTCAAAAATATCAGTGATGCTCAGATTCATGGTCCTGTTAACCTGCCTGATGATGTCACGCGTAATGCTGGTGGCTCAAGTGGTGGTGCGGCAGCTCTTGTGAGTTCTGGCATTTCTCCCTTGGCCCCAGCTAGTGACGGTGGAGGCTCTATCCGTATTCCAGCCTCCTTTAACGGACTTATCGGGCTTAAGCCTACAAGAGGACGGATTCCTGTTGGTCCTAGTTCTTTCCGTGGCTGGCAGGGAGCCTCTGTTCAGTTTGCTTTGACTAAGACTGTGCGCGATACAAACGCTTGCTCTATCACATGCAGACGTGTCAGATGGAAAGTCCTTTTATCTTACCGAAGCTTAGCAAAGTGTCTTTAGAAGAAGCAGTTAGACCTTTGAAGATTGCTTTTTCGACTGTTTCTCCTATTGGTGGTAAGGTGTCAAAATCTGCTATTGCAGCGACAAAAAAAGGCTGCTAGAGCATTAGAAAGTCTAGGACATCATGTGCATGAAATCAGCGATCAGCCCTTGAAATGGGATTGAAGCCATGCAGTCTTACTACATCATGAATAGTGTCGAGACGGCTGCCATGTTTGATGGTATAGAGGCTGGTTTGGGACGTCAGATGACGCTTGAAGATATGGAGTTGATGACTTGGGCTATTTTCCAATCTGGGCAAAAGATTCCTGCAAAAATTTACTCTAAAATTCTAGCCCAGTGGGATCAGTATAGCCATCAGATGGCGAATTTTCATGAGTCTTACGATATTCTTCTGACACCAACAGTTGCGGATGTGGCACCTAAGCATGGACAGTTTGCCCTCTCTGAAAACTTACAAAATCAACTCAAACATATGGCTGATTTTGACTGGCCAAAGCAACAGAAACTTATTTGGGAAATGTTTTCGGACAGCTTAGACTGGACACCTTTCACTCAACAAGCTAACCTGACGGGACAACCATCGATTTCTTTACCTGTCTATCGGGATGAGCAGGGGTCTTTCACTCGGTGTTCAATTAACAGCTGCTAAGGGAAGAGAGGACCTCTCTTACACTTGGCCCAACAGATGGAAGAACGTTCGTTTTTTAGCTAGACATTCTCATTTCCGGTTCAATATTTTGTGAAACCCTTTCAAATAGTGTAGGCTAAGATTATAAGTTTTTAACTTAACTTCATTTTTTAAGGAGACACACATAGATGAAAAAGAGATTTTTCGCCGTATTTAGCCTAATTTTGGCTGCGGTCTTTTTGGTTGCCTGCTCGTCACAGAGTACAGGTGAGAAGAACTGGGAAAAGATTGAGAAACGTGGAGCATCAAGGTTGCGACTGCTGGAACACTTTACCCACAAACCTACCACGATGATAAAAATAATCTGACTGGTTATGACGTTGAGATTCTCAAAGAAGTTGGAAAACGCCTTAAGTTGAAAATTGACTTCACTGAGATGGGCGTGGATGGCATGCTTACTGCTGTAAATAGTGGTCAAGTAGATATCGCTAACTACTCACTCGAAGATGACAACAAGAACGTTAAAAAATTCTTGCGTTCTGAACCATACAAGTATTCATTTACTTCAATGGTAGTTCGTGAATCAGATAACTCAGGAATTTCTTCATGGAAGGACCTCAAAGGTAAAAAAGCAGCTGGTGCTGCAAGTACTAAGTACATGAAGATTGCCAAAAAGATGGGTGCTGAACTCGTCGTATATGACAATGTTACCAATGACGTTTATATGCAAGACTTGGTAAATGGTCGTACAGACGTTATCGTCAACGATTACTATTTGCAAAAGATGGCAGTAGCTGCTATCAAAGATAAGTACCCTGTTAAGATCAACGACGGCATCTACAGTAACCCTTACTCAACAAGCTTTACTTTCTCATTGAAGAATAAAACCCTTCAAGAAAAAGTTAATAAAGCTATCAAAGACATGAAGAAAGATGGTACCCTTACCAAAATTTCAGAGAAGTTCTTTGCTGGTCAAGACGTTACAAAGAAAACGAAAGTTGACTACACTGAGATTGACATCTCTGATGTTGAATAGTATAAGCGATCCAATTGGATCGCTTATTTGCTAAAGAAATGTTTAGAAAGATAGACTTATGATTATTGATTTTTCACTGATTCTAAAAAGCATTCCCTATGTCCTATCAGGTTTGCCCTATACGTTGGGGATTTCCCTTTTAAGCTTTATGGTTGGGAATGTATTTGCCATCATCCTTGCCTTTATGCGGATGTCGCAAACCTTGGTTGAAGTATCCTGCCCGTGTTTATATTTCCATCATGCGTGGGGTCCCTATGTTGGTCGTGCTCTTCATTCTTTACTTTGGTCTGCCTTACGTTGGTGTTCAGCTGCCTGCCCTTCTTTGTGCCTTTATTGGTTTCTCATGTGTTAGTGCTGCTTATATGGCAGAGATTTTTCGTTCATCCATAGCTGCCGTAGATAAGGGGCAGTGGGAAGCCGCTCGCTCTCTTGGTCTTCCTCAGAAGTCTATTATCCGTCGGATTATCTTACCTCAGGCCATGCGTATAGCAGTAGCACCACTTGGTAATGTCATTATCGACATGGTAAAGAGTTCCTCGTTGGCGGCTATGATTACAGTGCCTGACATTTTCCAAAACGCTAAGATTATCGGTGGGCGTGAGTATGACTACATGTCCATGTATATCCTAATCGCCCTTATTTACTGGACTTTGAGCTTTACTCTTGAACTGCTTCAAGGTTATCTTGAAAAACGTTTAGCTACCTATTGATTTTTGAAAAAATTGTTTGAATATCTAATAAAATGTTGAAATTTATTTAATTCTAATCTTATAAATGTGGTATAATAAAAACGATTTAAAAATCAGAAAGGTATTTTGGAATGAAGAAGAAAACAGTCGTTGCAACGACCGTATCAACCCTACTTGTCTCAACTGCCATCTTGGCCAATGCTGTCCATGCTGACGAGGTAGAAACTCATGCAACTATAACAGCACCAAGCACTGAAGTAGTAGCTACAGAGGCAACTACCAATGCGACATCTACTGTAGCAACAACTGCATCTAGCGAGTCTGCAGCACCAGTAGCTAGTTCAACATCAGTTGTTACTGCTTCAACAGCTGAAACAAGCGAAACACCCGCTGCTACAGCAAGTGAAACTGCAACTGCAGCCGCAACTCCTACAACAGAAGTCGTGACAAATGCTAGCACAAGTGCCAGCAACGACACTGTAACTGTCCTTCACACCAACGATGTTCATGGTCGTATGGTTGAAGATGATCGTAACGGGGTTATTGGTGATGCTCTTTTGTCTGGTATCGTAAATGATTCTCGTTCAAAAGGAACAACCCTTGTCTTTGACTCTGGGGACTCATTCCAAGGTCTTCCGATTTCAAACAGTTCTAAGGGTGAAGACATGGCAAGCGTCATGAATGCTGTTGGTTTTGATGCCATGACAGTGGGTAACCATGAATTTGACTTTGGTCTTGACCAATTGCGTCGTTTGAGCAAACAAATCAATTTCCCAATCATCACATCTAACGTATATGTAGATGGCGTACGTCTTTTCCAACCATCTACAATCGTTGACAAAACACCTGGTGTTGATGGAGATGAAGTAGTTGTTATTGGTGTCACTACACCTGAGACAGCTACTAAGACACACCCACGTAACATTCCTGGTGTCTCTTTCACTGATCCTATTACTGAGGTTAAGGCTGTTGTTGACCAAGTGGAATCAAATGCCCGTGCCGAAGGTAAGGAATACAAGACTTATGTTGTCCTTAGTCACTTGGGGATTGATACAACAACTCCAGTTGAATGGCGTGGATCAACTTTGGCAGAAGCTCTTTCAAATTATGCACCTTTGAAAGGAAAACGTGTTCTTGTCCTTGATGGTCACTCACACACTCTTCACACAGCGACATACGGCGATAACGTTACTTACAATCAAACTGGTAGCTACCTTAACAATGTTGGCCGTGTCGTTTATAATTCTGACCGTGTCTTGTCACATGGCGTGATCTCACACGACGAAGCTAAAAAGAATTATCAAGTTAACCCAACAGTTAAAGCTATGATCGATGATATCCAAGCTAAGTACAAGGCGGATTCCTCAAAAGTCGTTATTGAAATAGCCCAGTTAAACTTAGCGGTGACCGTATGGACGTTCGTGTTCGCGAAACTAACCTTGGTAATGTGGTCGCTGATGCTCTCTTAGATTACGGACAATCAGCTTTCACACACCAAGTCTAACCTTGCCGTAACAAATGGTGGTGGTCTTCGTGAAACAATCGCCAAAGACAAACCAATCACTAAAGGTGATATCATTGCCGTTCTTCCATTTGGTAACTCAGTTGCTCAAATTCAAGTAACAGGTCAAAATATCCATGATATGTTTGTCAAATCTCTTGGTTCTATTCTCCAGGTTGACGAAAGTGGTAAAACTGTTCTGGATGAAAATGGTCAACCTCTCCTTGAACCATCTGGCGGTTTCCTTCAAGTTTCTGGAGCTCGTGTTTACTATGACACAACTCTTCCAGCTGAAAAACGTATCTTGTCAATTGACATTTTGGATCCAGAAACTGGTGTTTATAAACCACTTAACACAAACGAAACATACTATCTTGTAACCAACGACTTCTTGGCTGCTGGTGGTGATGGCTTCACAATGTTGGGTGGCCCTCGTGAAGAAGGTCCTTCAATGGATACCGTCTTTGCGGATTACTTGACACGTGCAGACCTTTCTAAGTATGCAGTTATCAATCCAAATTCACGTACCATTTCAATTTCAAGTGCTGATTTTGCTACCTTGAATAAAAAGAAAATGCAGCAGACCCTACACTTAATCCATTGGCACCAGTCACTCCATCAACTATTGCTAAAGATTTAGAAACTAGCAAACCAGTGGTATCTAAAGTAGTAACGACTCCTAATGGTAAAGTATTCTTCATTTCAACAAGAAGCGAAGCACTTAAAGAAACTGAAAAAGTGACAGAATCTTCTGCTCAAACTGAAGTTCTTCCTACAACAGGTGACAAGGGGCTCACACGCTGGTCTCCTTGGACTTGGTATGTTGCTAACTCTCTTTGGACTTAGTGGAAAACACAAAGGTAAAGAGAAAAACTAAGAAGTTTGCAGATAAAAAAAGAGTTAACCATTTGGCTAACTCTTTTTTGTTTTCTTCTTGTTGCTATGTGTTTTTCGATACTGGCTTGGTGTTTGGTCGTAATAGTGTTTAAATTGGCGGTTGAAATTGGATAGGTTATTAAAACCAACATTAGTAGCAATTTCCAAAACTGGTTTAACGCTATTACGAAGCTCCTCGCAAGCAGCATTGACTCTTGCCTGAATGATAAATTCTGTACAAGAGGTACCTGTATGTTGCTTAAAAATCGTCATAAAGTGAGTCTTACTATACCCCATAAGATCTGATAACTTTTCAATAGTGAGATTTTCGGCATAATGTTGGTTAATGTAATCAATGATTTCGCGAATCTTTTCATTCTTACGATAATGATCATCAGAAGTTTTTCGCTCTACCAAACGATAGAAGTAGAGGAGGTAGATTAATTCTTCAAGTTTTGACTTGAGAAGAAGTTCATAGTGACGATCTTTCTGACGAATCATTTTAAAAATCTCAAAGAGGAGAGCTTTGATTTCCCTATACCCCTCGTCTGACTGTCTCAGGCATTGTTTAAACTTGAAATTAGAATTCTGTAAAGGCTGTAGGTAGCGTAGACTAAGCGGGTCAACCAACGACTGTCCCAGCATATCCAAATGAAAATGTAAGGTGTCCGTATGATGAGGCTTATTAGCAACGGGGTGAATCGAATGAAGGCCATTCGGACGAATTAAAAAAATATCTCCAGCCTGACTGTCAAAATAGTCATAATCAATGTGATAACGAGCTGTCCCCTCATAAACGTACTGAATCTCAAGCTCAGGGTGCCAATGAAAAAGAATATCCGGGCGTCCATTTTCAACCTTAGTTTCCGTCAATCGAAATGGAAGCAGATTATCGTCAAAATCTATCAAATGTTTTAAAATCAGTATCAGTAGTTGCTTGACTCATGGCAAACCTTTCAAAATCATAGGATAGTACCATGATAGCATTTTCTTTCTTAAAAAGCTTGAGTAAATCGTCTGATGGTATTGATAGGTTTTATTTTACATAATTTTATTTCTGTATTTATGATATAAAAATAAAAAGATGACAGAGCATCTTTTTACATAAATTTAGTTATGTTTATTTTCCCTAGACAGAACTGGCTAAAGAGTTGTGTAATGAGTTCATCTGGGGCAGCGTCACCAGTAATTTCTCCCAGAATTTCCCAAGTGCGTGTCATATCAACCTGTAGGAGGTCAACAGGCATGCCTAATTCAAGACCTTGATTGACTGCTTCAAGGCTTTCGAGGGCTTTTTCAATGAGTGAAATGTGACGGGCATTTGAGAGATAAGTAGCATCTTTCTCCACTAGACCAGCATTATCAAAGAAGAGCTGATTGATACGATCTTCAATTTTGTCAATGTTTTCATTCTTGAGGACTGAAATTGGAATAACATCTTCAGGAAGCTCTTCCATTTGGATTGCTTGTGGAAGGTCTGTCTTATTTAGGAGAATGATACGATTGCTATTTTGGCTGATTTCGAGTAATGTACGGTCTTGCTCAGTTAACGGTTCCGAGCTATTAAGGACAAGAAGAACCAGGTCAGCCTCTTCGAGAGCTTTCTTAGAACGCTCTACACCAATCTTTTTCAACAACATCATCTGTGTCACGGATACCAGCGGTATCGATTAACTTAAGTGGAACGCCTTTGATATTAACGTATTCTTCAATGACATCACGTGTTGTACCTTCAATGTCTGTAACGATAGCTTTCTCCTCACGTAGGAGATTGTTAAGAAGACTAGATTTTCCGACATTTGGGCGACCAATGATTGCTGTTGAAAGACCTTCTCGTAGGATTTTTCCTCGTTTGGCAGTAGCCAGAAGATTTTCTAGAAGTGCTTGGAACTCTTGCGTCTTTTTCACGGACAAGATTTGTAGTAACTTCTTCAACATCATCATACTCTGGGTAATCAATATTCACTTCGACTTGAGCCAAAGTGTTAAGGATTTCTTGGCGAGTGTTGTTAATGAGATCCTTGAGCGAACCATCAAGTTGAGAAACAGCAACGGCCATAGCCTTTATCAGTCTTAGCACGAATCAAATCCATGACAGCTTCAGCCTGGGTCAAGTCCACACGACCATTCAAGAAGGCACGTTTGGTAAATTCTCCAGGTTCGGCCATACGAGCACCAGAACGGATAAGGAGTTGAAGGATTTCATTGGTTACAGCGACACCACCATGGGTGTTGATTTCTACGACATCCTCACGTGTAAAGGTCTTTGGTGCACGCATAACACTGACCATGACTTCATCAATGGTTTCATCATTTTCCACGATATGACCGTAATTGATAGTATGTGAAGCGACCGTTTCTAGATTTTTTCCTTTGAAAAACCTTTATTAGCAATAGCAACTGCATCGGTTCCAGATAAGCGAACGATACCGATAGCACCTTCACCTAAAGGCGTTGAAATTGCAGTAATCGTATCAAATTCTTTGGTAATTGACATAGTTATTCCTTTGGATTTTTTCTGTATTAGTTGTAAAATGATTTAATTTCATTGTAACGCAAAAGACCAGTAGTAGCAAGGATTGGTGCCGATAAAGTCAAGAAAAAAGAGCCTAGGCTCTTTTTGTTTATTTGTGACGTTCAAAGTATGATTTAGTTTCTTTGAAAGATGATTGGTGAGAGGACAAGGAGGGCAATCAAGTTAGGCAATGCCATCAAACCGTTTACGATATCCGCAATTTTCCAAACAACATCAAGTGTGAGGTAACCACCAAGAGCAACCATGACTACAAAAATGAGGCGGTAGAGTGGAAGGAATTTCGTTGATTTGAAAATGAATTCGAAACAACGTTCACCGTAGTAAGACCAACCCAAGATTGTTGTAAAGGCAAAGAGAACCAAAGAAAGTGTCAAGGCAATTTCACCAAATGTACCAAAAACAGATGAGAAGGCTGCTTGTGTCATTGGGGCACCTTCTAGGCTACCTGACCATTGACCCGTTACAAGGATAGCAAGACCAGTAAGCGTACAGATGATGATCGTATCAATGAAAGTACCTGTCATTGAAATCAAACCTTGTTCAACAGGTTCTTCAGTCTTAGCAGCAGCTGCAGCGATAGGAGCTGATCCAAGACCTGACTCATTTGAGAAGACACCACGCGCAATACCAAGACGCATTGCAACCATGACTGTTGCACCAGCAAAACCACCAACGGCTGCTTTACCAGTAAAGGCAGATTGGAAGACCATTCCAAGGACTGGAAGAAGTTGATTAAAGTTAGTAAAGATAACCACAAGAGCTGCTAAGATATAGAGCCCAGCCATAAATGGTACGACCTTTTCAGAAACTTTAGAGATAGATTGGATACCACCAAAAATGATAGCAGCAGTGATAAGAGCAAGAATGACACTTACGATTTTTGGTGACCAGTCAAAGCTATTTTGAAGTGAAGCGGTGATTGAGTTAACTTGAGAGAAAGTACCAATCCCCAACCATGCAACAAGCACACCTGCAAAGGCAAAGAAGTAGGCCAAAGGTTTAGCAATTGTTTGCCATTTCCCAGAAAAACCGTGTGTGATGTAATACATTGGACCACCAGAGACATTACCTTGGTCGTCAAGTGTACGGAATTTAATAGCCAAAAGACCTTCGGAATATTTGGTTGCCATACCAAAGAAAGCGGCAATCCACATCCAGAAAAGGGCACCTGGTCCACCAGTCTTGATGGCAGTAGCTACACCGACAATGTTACCTGTACCAACAGTTGCTGCGAGAGCAGTCGCAAGGGCTGCAAAACTAGAAATATCACCTTCCCCTTTATCTTCAGCAAAGATAAGTTTAAAAGCTTTAGGAAGACGAAGAACTTGCAAAAGACCAAGACGAATTGTAAGGTAAATCCCAGTTCCTACAAGAAGGACCAGAAGGGGTGGACCCCAGACAAAATCATCAATGGTAGTAAAAAAGTCTAACATAAATTTACAATCTCCTTTAACCGAGACGTCAAAAAAGAGGTTTGGCTTAACCAGACCTCTGAGAATACAAAGCTATTACTACAAGTTAAAAAACTTGCGATGCTTTCTGTCCTTTTACCTGAGAGTTTCGGTTGTTACCCCTTGCCCCTTCGGTGTCTTGTATACAGCTAAGGCTGCTTCAAGATCTCTCCAGAAGTCCGTCAATCACCAGTCATCCTGATGACATCACTCGGTTCTTATTTTATTGTGATTCTATCTTATCGAAAAAAACGAACAGTGTCAACACTAATTTTCATCAAAACTATAAAAATCCGAATATTATTCTTTAGAATGTCTTCCTCTAAAGCTAGGAATATGGGCAATCTTAAGCAAAGTACTTCCAATAAAAACAAACAATTATCTTCTAAAGTTATTTCAGATCCATTATGAATAGAATCTGCATTTTCATCCAAAAAATGATAAAATAGTAGAGCTTATTTTTGAGAATGGAGAATATGATGAACCCATTATTAACTGGTATGAATGACAAACAGGCCGAAGCCGTCCAAACGACTGAGGGGCCTTTATTGATTATGGCTGGTGCAGGATCTGGGAAGACACGTGTGCTTACCCACCGCATTGCCTACCTCATTGACGAGAAAATGATTAACCCCTGGAATATCCTAGCCATTACCTTTACCAATAAGGCAGCTCGTGAGATGCGTGAACGTGCTATGGCTTTAAATCCAGCAACTTCAGAAACCTTGATTGCAACCTTCCATAGTATGTGCGTGCGAATTCTTCGTCGTGAAGCGGACCATATTGGCTACAACCGAAACTTTACTATCGTAGATCCTGGTGAACAACGTACTTTGATGAAACGTATTCTCAAGAATCTGAACCTGGATCCTAAGAAGTGGAATGAACGTGCCATCTTAGGGACGATTTCCAACGCCAAAAATGACCTCTTGGATGAAGTGGCCTATGAGCACCAGGCCGGTGATATGTACACCCAAATCGTTGCTAAATGTTACAAGGCCTATCAGGAAGAGCTCCGTCGTAGTGAAGCTATGGATTTTGACGATTTAATTATGATGACTTTGCGTCTCTTTGACAAAAATCCTGATGTTCTCGCCTATTATCAGCAGCGTTATCAGTATATTCACGTGGATGAGTACCAAGATACCAACCATGCTCAATATCAGTTGGTAAAACTCTTGGCTTCTCGCTTCAAGAATATCTGTGTCGTAGGTGATGCGGACCAATCAATCTACGGTTGGCGTGGGGCTGATATGCAGAACATCCTTGATTTTGAGAAGGACTATCCTGAAGCCAAGGTAGTTCTCTTGGAAGAAAACTACCGTTCAACCAAGAAAATTCTCCAGGCGGCCAACGAAGTTATCAAGAACAACCGAAACCGCCGTCCTAAAAAACTTTGGACTCAAAATGACGACGGTGAACAAATCGTTTATTACCGTGCTAATGACGAGCGTGATGAAGCTGTTTTTGTTGCTTCAACCATTGATAACATTATTCGTGAAGAAGGTAAGAACTTCAAGGATTTCGCTGTACTTTACCGTACCAATGCTCAGTCTCGTACCATTGAAGAAGCCTTGCTCAAGTCTAATATTCCTTATACCATGGTTGGAGGTACCAAGTTCTATAGCCGTAAAGAAATTCGTGATGTCATTTCTTACTTGAACTTGATTGCCAATCCTGCGGATAATATTAGCTTTGAACGTGTGGTTAATGAACCTAAACGTGGAGTTGGGCCTGGTACGCTTGAAAAGATTCGTACCTTTGCCTATGAGCAAAACATGAGTCTCCTAGATGCATCAGCTAATATTATGTTGTCACCAATCAAGGGGAAAGCAGCTCAGGGCGTTTACGATTTTGCTAACATGATTCTGAATCTACGTGACCAGCTAGATGGGCTAAGTATTACTGAAGCGGTAGAGGCTGTTTTAGATAAGTCTGGTTATCTGGATGCTCTTTCTATGCAACAAACACTTGAAAGTCAAGCACGCATTGAAAATATCGAAGAGTTCATGTCTGTTACTAAGAATTTTGATGAAACCAACACCGATGGTACGGAAGATGAGACTGGTATTGACCGTTTAGGCCGTTTCTTGAACGATCTAGCGTTGATTGCTGATACGGACGATGGTGATATGGAAGCAGCAGAAGTAACCTTGATGACTCTCCATGCTGCTAAAGGACTTGAATTCCCAGTTGTCTTTCTTATCGGTATGGAAGAGGGGGTCTTCCCTTTGTCTCGTGCTTCAGAAGATCCAGAAGAACTCGAAGAAGAGCGTCGCTTGGCATACGTAGGGATTACTCGTGCTGAAGAGATTCTTTTCCTTACCAACGCTAATACACGTACGCTTTTTGGTAAGACTAGCTATAATCGCCCTAGCCGTTTCTTGCGTGAAATTTCAGATGATTTATTACAATATCAAGGTCTGGCACGTCCAGCCAATTCATCATTTGGTGTTCGTTTTACAAAGGAAGAGCCAACACAATTTGGTCAAGGCATGAGTTTACAACAAGCACTGCAGACTAGAAAAGCAAATGCACAACCTCAAAGACATACTGGTGCTCAGCCATTTTCAAAGCTACTGGCGGACTACCTTTTGGTAAGACTTCAGACTCTGGCAATTCAGCTACTGACTGGGAAATCGGAGATATCGCTCACCACAAGAAGTGGGGAGATGGGACCGTTCTAGAAGTAACTGGAAGTGGCAAAACACAAGAACTTAAGATAAAATTCCCAGAAGTTGGACTTAAAAAAGTTTTGGCAAGCGTAGCACCGATTGAGAAGAAATAGAAAGGGACCGAAAGGTCCTTTTTATAAGCCCTTCCTATCACATTGATAAAAAATTTCTATTAGACAGCTAGCTTTTATGGGTGTAGAATGAAGACAACTTTTGTTTTGGAGGACACCCATATGTCACGAGAATTTTCATTTGAAACCTTACAATTACACGCTGGACAAACACCTGACAAGGAAACAAAATCACGTGCGGTTCCAATTTACCAAACGACTTCATATGTTTTTGACGATGCTCAAGAAGGTGAAGATCTCTTTGCCCTTAGAAAACCGGGTAATATTTACACACGTATTACCAATCCAACAGTAGCAGTACTTGAAGAACGTATTGCAGCCCTCGAAGGTGGTGTTGGTGCCTTGGCTACGGCTTCAGGTATGGCTGCAATCACCTATGCGGTCCTTGGTTTGGCACATGCTGGCGATCATGTTGTTGCTGCGACAACCCTCTACGGTGGAACATTCAATCTCTTAAAAGAAACTCTTCCACGCTATGGTGTCACAACAACTTTTGTAGATGTTGACAATCCTGAAGAAATTGAAGCTGCTATCAAAGATAATACCAAACTTGTCTTGATTGAGTCTTTGGGTAATCCGCTTATCAACATTCCTGATTTTGAAAAGATTGCTGAAATTGCTCACAGCCATAAGATTCCATTGGTTGCTGACAATACTTTTGGGACTCCATATCTCATCAATGTTATCTCCCATGGTGTAGATATCGTAGTTCATTCTGCGACTAAGTTTATCGGTGGACATGGAACAACTATCGGTGGTCTTATCGTCGATTCTGGTAAATTTGACTGGGAAGCTTCAGGCAAGTTCCCACAATTGGTTGACGAAGACCCATCTTACCACAATATCAGCTATACACGTGATGTTGGTCCAGCAGCATTTATCACTGCCCTTCGTACCCAACTTTTGCGTGACACAGGGGCTGCCTTGGCACCTTTCAATGCTTTCTTACTTTTACAAGGACTTGAAACACTTTCACTTCGTGTCGAACGCCATGTCGAAAATGCTAAAAAAATCGTAGACTTTTTGGAAAATCATCCAAAAGTTGAAAAAGTTAACTATCCTGGATTGCCATCAAGTCCTTACTATGACTTGGCACAAAAATACTTCCCTAAAGGACCAGGTTCTATTTTCACTTTCCATGTTAAAGGTGGACAAGAAGAAGCACGTACCGTTATTGATAATCTTGAAATCTTCTCAGATTTGGCTAACGTTGCTGATGCAAAATCTTTGGTGGTTCACCCTGCAACAACAACTCACCAACAATTGGCAGAAGCAGATTTGCTAGCTTGTGGTGTCACTCCAAATCAAATTCGTATCTCAGTTGGTTTAGAAAATGCAGATGATTTGATTGAAGATTTAAAACTAGCCCTTGATAAAATTTAAGTATTCTGATACTAAATATTTTAACCAGCTCTATAGCTGGTTTTTTTGTTATACTACCCCTATGAAATTTGTTTTTGATTTGGATGGAACCCTATGTTTTGATGGTATGACTATGTCAAAAGAACTACAAGAGGTTCTTTTAACAGCACCTAAATACGGTCATGAGATTATTTTTGCAACAGCACGCTCTTACAGAGACTGTCTTAGTATTTTGGAGGGAGAATTGAAAAAGCTGACAGTAGTTTTGGCTTAAACGGTGGTGAAGTCTTTCAAGATGAGTGTTTAGTATCGCAATACACAATACCTTCTTATGCTCTCAGAACGATTGTTAGCTACTGTGATACCTATAATCTCCCTTATTTTATTGATGATACCTTTAATTATGCTATTCAAAATCCTGAACAGATTCCTTTCCTTTCAAATGTTGACTCATTAAATAAAGCAAGGATTTTGCCTGTCCAAGAACTTAATAAGCCCATTAAAGCTGTTATTCCACTTGCAGAGCATGAGGATATCCGAGAAGACCTTATCTTTAATCTAAACAAACTGGAATGTTTAGACCTTATTTACCACGATATAGAAAGGTGTCTCTACATTAATCCTAAAGGAGTGACTAAGGCTAGTACAGTTTTAAACCACTTTGGCAGAAACTTTGTAACTTTTGGAAATGACCAAAATGATATTTCTCTTTTCAAAAATGCTATATATGGTGTGCAAGTTGGCAATTATCCTTACCTGAAAGACTTTGCGGATGAAGTCATTCCTGCAATTAATACAGTGATTGCGAAAAAAATTAAACAACTGTTTGAAAAGTTCTAAACAAATGCTTAGTCTTCTTGCTCTATTTACAGTACAATAGTAAAAAAAGTATTGGAGGACTAGCATGCCAACATTTATTGGAAAACCAGTTACAGTAGCAGAAGACAAACAACTTCAAGTTGGAGATACCTTGCGTGACTTTAATTTGACAGCAACAGATTTAACGAAAAAATCACTTTCAGAATTCGATGGAAAGAAAAAAGTTATCTCTATCGTTCCATCAATCGATACTGGTATTTGTTCAACTCAAACACGTACCTTTAACAAGGAATTGTCAGAACTAGATGATACTGTAGTTATTACTATTTCAGTGGACCTACCATTTGCACAAGCTCGTTGGTGTGGTGCTGAAGGACTTGAAAATGCCATCATGCTTTCTGACTACTATGATAATAGTTTCGGTAAAGACTATGGTGTCCTTATTGAAGAATGGCACTTGTTAGCGCGTGCAGTATTAGTGGCAGACGCTGACAACAAGATTACTTATGTCGAATATTTGGACAATATCAATACTGATCCAAACTATGAAGCGGCAGTAGCAGCAGTTAAAAGCTTATAAAAAGGGGCCCCGGTCTCTTTTTTATTTTGCCTTTCTTACAGTTTTTACTTGCAAAAGTATTAGCTTCTTGCTATTATTGTATAGCAATACTCAATACGGATAGTAAAATATAAAAAGGAGATTCAATGTCTGAAAAAGAAAGACCTCAACTGATTATCGATTACGAAGCTAACACAGACAAACTTGTTCGTTTAGGCGATGTTGTCGATCAATTTAAAGGAAAAGCTGTCCCTGCTAAGGCAGAACCTGGCGAATTCGCTGTCATTAATCTATCGGATATGACACCCAACGGCATTGCTTACGATGACCTAAAAACATTTTCTGAGGAACGCCGCAAACTTTTACGCTTTCTCTTAGAAGATGGAGATGTGCTTATTGCATCTAAGGGAACTGTTCAAAAAGTTGCCGTTTTCGAAGATCAGGGCAAGCGTGAAGTTGTTGCCTCATCCAATATTACAGTATTACGACCTAAGGAAAAACTCCGTGGTTTCTACATAAAGTTCTTCCTTGAGACCGAAATTGGTCGTGCCTATTTAGATTATGCTGATAAGGGAAAGGCTGTCCTCAATTTATCGACAGCTGACCTCTTGGACATCAAAATTCCTGAGATACCGATTGTTAAGCAAGATTACCAAATTGCGGCCTATCTACGTGGGCGTGCCGATTTCCACCGTAAGATGGTTCGTGCAGAGCAAGAGTGGGAAAATATCCAGCATAATGTTACAGAAGCTCTATTTGGAAATTAACCAAAAGCCAGCAAACTAGGATTTGTTGGTCTTTTTTTATTATTCTCGTGTATAATGGTAGTAGTAAATATGTTATTAGGAGGTCATTATGACTACCAACACCATAGATTTATCACAACCAGTCGCAACAATCATAAAAGAGCATCCAGAGGTTAAGGATTTACTGATTGACCTTGGTTTTAAGCCCTTGTCTAACCCAGCTATGCTAAATACTGTCGGTAAGGTAACCAGTCTAAAAGCTGGCTCTAAGTTAGCTAATATTCCCCTAGATAAAATCAAGCAAACCTTACTATTCAATGGTTATGATGTCATCGGAGACTAATATGGAAAACAATCGTATTCAAATACTCAAAGAAATTCTCCTAGATTTACACCATGGAGCCAGTCCTGAGAGTGTTCAAGAGCGCTTCAATCAACACTTCAAGGGAGTATCTGCCCTTGAAATCTCTATGATGGAGCATGAATTGATGTCATCTGAAGATGGGGTTACCTTTGAAGATGTTATGAGCCTTTGTAATGTCCACGCTAACCTCTTTAAAGGAGCTATTGCAGATGTGGAAGTGGCAGACGCTGATCAAGAGGGCCACCCTGTCTATGTCTTTAAACAAGAGAATTTAGCCCTACGTTCAGCTATTCTCCGTATCCGACGTATCATAGAAAATATCAGTAAGCCTGAAAATGAAGACTTTCAAATCTGACCTACTCAATGGGACTTAAGACATCAGATGTCTTTATTGGGACAATTTCCATAACCATTACACACGTAAAGAAAAGCTCTTCTTTCCAATAATGGAGCGTTATGGTCATGATTCTCCTCCAAAGGTTATGTGGGGAGTAGACGATGACATCCGAAAACTTTTTAGAGCGGCAGAAGCTAAACTAAAAGAACTTCCAGATGCTGATTTAGAAGAATTTTCAAAGTCCTTTGAAGCTTTCTCAGAAGAATTTGAAGCCATGATTTTCAAGGAAGAAGCTATCTTACTTATGATTCTGCTTGAAACCTTCACGCAGGATGATTGGCTTTCAATTGCCGAAGAAAGTGATGCCTATGGCTATGCAATTATAAAACCTACAGCCGTCTGGAAACCTAAGCGTGAGCGTTTTAAGAAAGACAATACGGAAACATCGCAAGAACAGTCAGGTCTGAGCACTGACGCACATACGGGCAATACCCGAATTATTGAAACCCCAGAAGGGCAATTCACCATCAGCTTCACCCCAAAACCAAAAACTGAAACTGTCGTAGATAGAGAAACAACGCAACCTTTTGGCAATGGTTATCTTTCTGTGGAGCAGGCCAATCTTATTCTAAATCATCTCCCTTTGGAAATTACTTTCGTCAATAAAGACGATATTTTCCAATACTATAATGATAATGTTCCTGCCAATGAAATGGTTTTTAAACGAACACCTAGCCAAATTGGACGAAACGTTGAACTTTGTCATCCGCCAAAAGTGCTTGATAAGGTCAAGAAAATCTTTGAATTACTAAGGAGTGGAGAGCGTGACCAAGTTCCAATGTGGTTCAAATCTGAACGTTTAGGAAAATTCGTCTATGTTACCTATGCAGCTGTTAGGGATGACCAGGGAGACTTTCAGGGCGTCTTAGAGTATGTGCAAGATATTAAACCTTTCTTTGAACTGGAAAGCGATCTTAAAAGAGATATTGATTAAAAAGCTAGCAGTCCTGCGACTGCTTATGACTATAATCCGTAAGAGGTTAGAGACTTTGCTCTCTGCCTCTTTATGTTTCTACCTAGCTCTTTAGGATTGCTTTTGATATAATTAAAAGTATGATTTCAGGAATTATTAATCTAAAAAAAGAGGCTGGAATGACCAGTCATGATGCTGTATTTAAACTACGCAAAATATTACAAGAGAAAAAAATCGGACATGGTGGTACCCTTGATCCAGATGTTACTGGTGTCCTACCTATAGCAGTTGGAAAAGCGACTCGTGTCATTGAATACATGACTGAAGCAGGGAAGGTCTACGAAGGAGAAATTACCATTGGCTTTTCGACAACTACCGAGGATGCTAGTGGAGAAATCGTCCAAATAACTCCAGTAACAGAGCTTGATGAAGAAGCCGTTGACAAGGCAATGGCAAGTTTTGAGGGAGAAATCACACAAATTCCCCCTATGTACTCAGCAGTTAAGGTCAACGGAAAGAAACTTTATGAGTACGCACGCGCTGGAGAAGAAGTAGAACGTCCACAACGTCAAGTGACCATTACCGAATTTGTCCGTACCTCACCCATCGAGCTAGAAAACGACACTGCGAGATTCACCTTCCGTGTTGCTTGTAGCAAGGGAACTTATGTCCGTACCTTATCTGTTGATTTGGGTGCTAAACTCGGCTACGCGAGTCATATGTCTGCTCTTCGTCGAACAGCCTCAGCTGGTCTAACCTTAGATAAGGCACTAACACTCTCACAAATTTCAGAAATGGTAGAAGCAGGGGATACGTCCTTCCTCCTTCCTATCGAATTTGGTGTTCAGGATCTGCCAACAGTACAAGTCACTGAAGATGATGCTAAAGAAATCTCATTTGGTCGCTTTATTGCTATTGATAGCCAAGAACCCTTGGTTGCGGCCTTTTTAGAAGACAAAGTTCTAGCCATCATGGAAAAAGCGAAATCAAGTTTATAAACCTAGAAAAGTATTAAGTCAATGAAAATAACTTATATTAACGATTATAAAGATATCCATCAGGAAAAGGATACAGTCCTTGTCTTAGGCTATTTCGATGCGCTTCATCGTGGTCACAAGGTCCTTTTTGATAAGGCGCGCCAGATTGCTGATGACAAACAGCTTGAAGTAGCTGTCCTTACCTTTAATGAAAGTCCTCAATTGACTTTTCAACGGTATACGGATGATCTCCTCCTTCATATCACAGCACCTCAGAGACGATGTGAACTTTTTGAAGCCTATGGTACAGATCAGCTTTACTTAACAGATTTTAATAGTGATTTTTCTAGAACAAGTTCAGACGACTTTATCGCTCGCTATATTAAGCGTTTAAAAGCTCAAGAGGTTGTTGTGGGCTTTGATTACAAGTTTGGACACCATCGAACGGATGCGGACTATCTAGCCCGTAATTTTTCTGGTAATGTTCATGTTATTGAGGAACAACAAAGCGATGGTGAAAAGATTTCGTCAACACGTGTACGTCAATTGATACGAGAAGGCAAGGTTAAAGAAGCCAATAAACTTCTTGGCCACGAATTCTCGACACGTGGCATCGTGGTACATGGTGATGCCCGTGGACGTACCATTGGTTTTCCAACTGCTAATTTAGCACCAATCGACAGAACTTTTCTACCTGCTGATGGCGTCTATGTTGCCGATGTGGTGATTGATGGCAAACGCTATCGTTCCATGACCAGCCTAGGTAAAAACGTTACCTTTGGAGGAACAGAACTCCGTCTTGAAGCCAATATCTTTGATTTTGAAGGCGATATTTATGGAAAAACAATTGAAGTTTTTTGGCTGGATTATATCCGTGATATGATTAAGTTCAATAATATAGACGAACTATGCGCTCAACTGGAGGCTGATAAAAAAATCGCGGAAAAATTTTAAGAAAGCGTAGCCAAAACTAATCAAATAATGTATAATGATTAGGAATGTTAAAGTGAAAGGGGTGTTTGCATGGTAACTTTATTTTTATCACCTAGCTGCACCAGCTGTAGGAAAGCACGAGCTTGGTTGACCAATCATGAAGTTGCTTTTGACGAACACAATATTATCACGAGCCCATTAACTCACGATGAGTTGATGAAGATTTTGTCTTACACGGAAAATGGTACTGAAGATATCATTTCAACCCGTTCAAAAGTCTTTCAGAAGCTGAATATTGATGTGGATGATTTGACCATCAAGGAACTCATTCAACTGATTTCTGAATATCCAAATCTTCTTCGTCGACCTATTATTTTGGACAACAAACGCATGCAAATCGGTTTCAACGAAGATGAAATTCGTGCCTTTTTGCCTCGTGATTATAGAAAGCAAGAATTGCGTCAAGCGACCATTCGAGCTGAAATTGAGGGTAACAATGACTAAAGGAAATTATTCCTACCCACTCGATCCATCATGGAGCACTGAGGAAATTACCACAGTGCTTCATTTTTTGAGTCAGGTAGAAAAAGCATACGAGAGCAAGGTTGACCGTGACCAACTCTTGCAAGCCTATAAGGCATTTAAAACCGTTGTTCCAGGTAAAGCGCCTGAAAAGCAACTAGACAAGGCCTTTGAAGAAGCTAGCGGTTTTTCAACCTATCAAGCTGTCAAAGCTGCTAAAGCAAAGATAAAGGATTTGTATCACTTGGAAAATAAACTGATTTTTGCTAAAGAAATCATCAAAGAAGCTGGTGCTTTTATCAAAGAAAGTTTAAGTAAAACAATCACGGTCGAAGAAAAGACGGCTTATGATGATTTAGTCACTAATATTGACAAACAAACACAAGATTTACTCGTGGCACGTATTAAATCTGCCTTCCCTTCAGACAATATTTTCGCTGAAGAAAATGGCTTGGTGCATAATATCAAGGATGGAAACGTCTGGGTCTTGGATCCAATTGATGGAACGGTCAATTTCATTGTCCAACAAGATAATTTTTGTGTGATGATTGCCTACTATGAAGAGGGGCAAGGAAAATTTGGTCTCATTTATAACGTCATGGCTGATCAACTTTTCTATGGTGGTGGCCAGTTTGATGTATATTGTAATGACAAATTGCTTCCAGCCTATAAAAGTCGACCTTTAGACCGGTGCCTAGTCGCTAGCAATGGAGCTATGTATGCTAAAAATTTTCACGGCTTAAAAGACCTTATTGATAAGACCTTGGGTGTTCGTGTCTACGGTGGTGCTGGTTTAAGCATGTCAAAAGTCCTATCTGGTCAAATTTTAGCTTACTTTTCAGTTATTTACCCATGGGACTATGCTGCAGCAAGTATTATGGGAGAAAAATTGGGTTATCACCTTGAGACCATTACTGGAGAACCACTGGATTATTCTAGTCGTCAAGCTGTGATGCTTGTGCCTAAAGACAGACTTGAAGAAATCAAGGATATTATGGACTCAGAAAATTAATTTAAAACAAAAAACCATACTGGACAAATCAGAACAGTAAGTTCTCTTGGTTAGTCCAGTTTTTTGATAGAAAGGAAACTATGCAATTTCCATCAGACTTTATAGAAAAATATAATAAGCTCCTTGGAGATGAAGCAGAGGACTTCTTTGCATCATTTGATCAAGAAGCCGTGTCCGCCTACCGTACCAACCCTCTGAAAAAGCAACAGAAAAACTTTCCTGATGCTATTCCTGAAACACCTTGGGGCCATTACGGAAAAATTTCTGGAAAATCTGCCGATCATGCAACTGGTTTGGTTTATTCTCAGGAACCAGCTGCTCAAATGGTTGCTCAAGTGGCAGCTCCGGCCAAGGGAAGTCGAGTCTTAGACTTGGCAGCTGCTCCAGGTGGAAAATCTACTCATCTTCTAAGCTACTTAGACAATACAGGACTGCTCGTCAGCAATGAAATCAATCCAAAGCGTAGTAAAATTCTGGTTGAAAACTATAGAACGTTTTGGGGCTAGAAATGTTGTTGTGACTAACACGTCAGCGGATAAACTAGCCAAAGTTTTCAAAAATTACTTTGATACGATTGTCTTTGATGGACCCTGTTCTGGCGAAGGAATGTTCCGTAAGGACCCTGATGCAATCCAATATTGGCACAATGAATACCCTAGTGAATTGGCACAATTACAGAAGGACATCTTATCAAACGGTTTGAAGATGCTCGCTCCAGGTGGACAATTGATCTACTCAACTTGTACCTGGTCTCCTGAGGAAAACGAAGGTGTTGTCGCTTGGATTTTAGAAAATTACCCTGATCTTGAATTAGTAGAAATCCCTAAATGGAATGGCATGAGAGGTGGGATTGATTTTCCAGAAACAGCTCGAATGTATCCGCACCATTTCAAAGGTGAAGGCCAGTTTGTGGCAAAATTCCAGGATAAGCGCGTGGCTGAGCAGGCACGTATCAAAGAGGGAAAATCTAACCTTAACAAGGAGCAGAAGCAACTCTGGGAAGATTTTGCAAAAAAACACCTTAAGACTGATCTAGATGGTTTACTCCAAGTTTTTGGGGACAATCTTTATCTGCTTCCTAAGGGACTTCCTGACCTTTCTAAAGTTAAAATCGCTCGTAATGGACTGCATCTTGGTGTCTTCAAGAAAAAACGTTTCGAACCAAGTTTTGCGCTTGGAATTGCATTAACCTCAGATGAAGCTGTTTCAAGTATAGAGCTAACTCAAGACCAGTTTGCCCAATATGTTTCTGGTAATGTTGTTACTCTTGACCAAACGCAACCAAACGGTTGGTATCAGCTTTTAGTGGACGGCAATGGATTCGGATTTGCCAAAATCGTTGGAAACACGGTTAAAAACTACTATCCTAAGGGATTGAGATTCCATGTATAAGGGCCTGTAATCAAACTTTAATATGACTTAATTATCTTATACTTGGTATAATTAGATAGATGTCTTTTTACAGCATATATATAAGACACTATCTTACTTAAGTTACAAAATGTCGGAGGACAAAAATGAAAAAAACAAAAGTCCTTGCAGTGATTCTATCACTGGCAATGGCCATGCTAGTCTTAACTGGCTGTGCCTCTTGGATTGACCGTGGCCAGTCCATTACAGCAGTTGGTTCTACGGCCCTTCAACCCTTAGTGGAGGCGGCAGCAGATGGGTTCGCTGAAAAGAACCCTGAGAATATCGTTAACGTTCAGGGTGGCGGTTCTGGTACTGGACTTTCTCAGGTACAATCCGGTGCCGTTCAAATTGGTAACAGTGACCTTTTTGCCGAGGAAAAATCTGGAATCGATGCCAGTAGCTTGTTGACTATCAAGTTGCCGTTGCTGGAATTGCAGTGATTACAAACAAAGAAGTCTCTGTAGATAACTTGACAACCGAACAACTTCGCAAGATTTTCACTGGGGAAATCACAAACTGGAAACAGCTTGGGGGTAAAGACCTAGAGATCACTATTATTAACCGTGCAGCTAGCTCAGGATCACGCGCGACTTTCGATGCAGTGATTATGGACGGCAAATCACCAATACGTACCCAAGAGCAAGATTCTAATGGTATGGTTAAGTCAATCGTTGCTCAGACACCAGGAGCTATTTCCTACCTATCATTTGCCTACCTTGATGATTCTGTTAAAACATTGAAGTTAAATGGATTTGAACCAAAAGCTGAAAATGTTGCAACAAACGATTGGCCTATTTGGTCTTACGAGCATATGTATACCAAGGGAAAACCGGATAGCTATACCAAACAATTCTTAGATTACATGATGAGTGACGAAGTCCAAGAAAATGTCGTCGCAAAAATGGGTTACATTTCCATCCATAGCATGAAAGTTACAAAGGATGCTGATGGTAAAGTCTCAAAGAAGAGTGAGGAGTAAGCATGAAAAATGAAGAATTGGTGAAACAATTAACATCACCCTCTAAAAATTCACGCCTCGAGAAGTTTGGTAAAACAATCACTTTCCTTTGCCTAGCTTTGATTGTTTTTATCGTAGCCATGATTTTACTTTTCGTTGCTCAAAAAGGGCTGGCGACTTTCTTTGTTAATAAAGTTAGCTTGATCGAGTTTCTCTTTAGTGGCGATTGGTCGCCATCTGAAGGCAAGTTCGGAGCTCTTCCAATGATTTTAGGGTCATTCGTAGTGACCTTGCTTTCAGCCTTGGTAGCAACGCCATTTGCCATTGGAGCAGCCATCTTTATGACTGAAATTTCTCCGAAAGGGGCTAAATTCTTACAACCAGCTATTGAACTTTTGGTTGGGATTCCATCTGTTGTTTATGGTTTCATTGGTCTCCAAGTCGTGGTTCCATTTGTTCGCTTAATTTTTGGTGGCACAGGGTTTGGTATTCTTTCAGGTACCTTTGTCTTGTTCGTCATGATTCTACCAACCGTAACCTTTATGACAACAGATACGCTTCGTGCAGTGCCTCGTCACTACCGTGAAGCTAGTCTGGCAATGGGAGCTACACGCTGGCAAACGATTTGGCGTGTGACACTTAACGCGGCTAAACCAGGTATTTTCACGGCCGTTATCTTTGGTATGGCCCGTGCCTTTGGTGAGGCTCTTGCCATCCAAATGGTGGTCGGAAATTCCGCAGTGATTCCAACTTCTTTAACGACACCAGCAGCAACATTGACATCTGTCTTGACTATGGGAATCGGGAATACAGTCATGGGGACTGTTTCAAACAATGTCCTTTGGTCTCTCGCCTTGGTTCTCTTATTGATGAGTCTTGGTTTCAATATGTTGGTGAAATTCATTACCCGTGAGAGAAAGAGAAATTATGAACGCTAAAAAAATTGATAAAATTGCCATCAGCACACTCTATGTGATTGCTGGCATTATTGTAACAATCCTGGCAGCCTTGATTCTCTATATCTTGGTTCGCGGGATACCACATATCAGCTGGTCATTCTTGACTAGTCGATCATCATCTTACAAAGCTGGTGGAGGAATTGGGGTTCAACTCTACAATTCATTCTTCCTATTGGTTATTACCCTGATTATTTCTGTGCCTCTTTCTATGGGAGCTGGGATCTTCTTATCAGAATATGCTAAAAAAGGACGACTTACCAACTTTGTTCGTACCTGTATTGAAATCCTTTCTTCACTACCTTCAGTAGTGGTCGGACTCTTTGGTTATTTGATTTTTCGTTGTCCAATTTCAGTATGGATTTTCAATCCTATCAGGTGCCTTGGCCTTTAACGGTCTTTAACCTGCCACAAATGACTCGTACGGTTGAAGATAGTTTACGAACAGTCCACCATACCCAACGTGAAGCTGGGCTAGCTCTAGGCTTTGTCTCGATGGGAAACGATTTTACACGTTGTTGTTCCAGAGGCCTTACCTGGTATTGTTACTGGTATCGTTCTTGCTTCTGGTCGTATTTTCGGGGAAGCAGCAGCGCTTATCTATACAGCAGGTCAATCTGCACCAGCACTTAACTGGAGCGACTGGAATCCGCTTAGCATCTCTAGTCCAATTTCGATTTTCCGCCAAGCAGAGACACTTGCTGTTCACATCTGGAAGGTCAACTCAGAAGGTACGACACCTGACGCCACTGCAGTATCTGCTGGTTCAGCAGCAGTACTCTTGATTTTCATTTTGATTTTCAACTTTGGTGCACGTCGTTTGGGAGCTTACCTCCATAAGAAATTAACATCCGCTTAAAGGAGTTATCATGACAAAATACAATTGGGACGAGCGTCATATTATCACCTTCCCAGAGAAGGAGCTCGCTCTTGAAACAAAGGACTTGCATGTCTATTATGGTCAAAAAGAAGCCATCAAAGGTATCGACATGCAATTCGAGAAAAATAAAATTACGGCTCTTATTGGCCCTTCAGGATGCGGGAAATCAACCTTTCTTCGTAGCCTAAACCGTATGAATGATACGATTGATATTGCTAAGGTTACTGGACAAATCCTTTATCAAGGAGTCGATGTTAACGCAAGTAATATCAATGTTTATGAAATGCGTAAACATATTGGAATGGTTTTCCAACGTCCAAATCCATTCGCCAAGTCTATTTACAGAAATATCACCTTTGCTCACGAACGTAAAGGTGTAAGAGATAAGCAAACCTTGGACGAGATTGTTGAGACATCACTTAAGCAAGCAGGTCTTTGGGATCAGGTTAAAGATGATCTTCATAAATCTGCCTTACCCTCTCAGGTGGTCAGCAGCAACGTCTTTGTATTGCAAGAGCTATTGCCGTGAAACCGCAGATTCTCCTCATGGATGAGCCTGCAGCTTCATTGGACCCTGTAGCTACTATGCAGCTAGAAGAGACCATGTTTGAACTTAAGGAAGATTACTCTATTATCATCGTGACGCACAATATGCAGCAGGCAGCGCGTGCTAGTGATTATACAGCATTCTTCTACCTTGGTGATCTTATCGAATATGATGAAAACCAAGAAAATCTTCCAAGATGCTGCCCTACAGTCAACCAATGACTATGTATCAGGACGTTTTGGATAGAAAGGAGCACTTATGACTGAACCAATCATTTCAATCAATGATTTATCGGTGTATTTCAATAAGAAAAAAGCCCTCAATAACGTGACAATGGATTTCTATCCAAATGAAATCACGGCTCTTATCGGTCCTTCAGGATCGGGAAAATCAACCCTGCTCCGTTCTATCAACCGAATGGGAGATTTAAACCCCGAATGGACACTTACTGGTGCTGTTTCATACAACGGTCACAATGTCTACAGTCCTCGAACAGATACCGTTGAACTCCGTAAAGAAATCGGAATGGTCTTCCAACAACCCAATCCTTTTCCAATGTCAATCTATGAAAACGTGGTTTATGGCCTTCGTATCAATGGTATCAAAGATAAGGCTGTTCTTGATCAAGCAGTAGAAGAATCACTAAAGGGTGCTTCAATCTGGGAAGAGGTTAAAGACCGTCTTCATGACTCAGCACTTGGACTTTCAGGAGGGCAACAACAACGTGTCTGTATTGCACGGGTTCTTGCCACGTCTCCAAAGGTTATCCTTCTTGACGAACCAACGTCTGCCCTCGACCCTATCTCCGCTGGTAAGATTGAGGAAACCCTATATAACCTTAAAGACCAATATACCTTGCTGCTTGTTACACGTTCTATGCAACAGGCAAGTCGTATCTCACAACGAACAGCCTTTTTCCTCGATGGAGAACTCATTGAGTATTCATCAACAAAAGACATGTTCCTAAATCCACAACATAAAGAAACAGAAGATTATATTACCGGTAAATTCGGTTAAGAAAGGACAGATTACTAAAACAATTATGATGTTACGAACACCCTTCGAAGAAGAATTAGAAAAACTCCACAACCAATTTTACGCTATGGGTACAGAGGTTGCTGCTCAGCTTAAGAAAGCTGTACGTGCCTTTATCAGCCACGACCGTGATTTGGCTAAGGAAGTCATTGAAAATGACGAAATCGTCAATAACTACGAAACCAAACTTGAGAAAAATCGCTTGAAATTATCGCTCTTCAGCAACCTGTATCAAGTGATTTGCGAACAGTTATCACAGCGCTCAAAGCATCTAGTGACGTTGAACGTATGGGTGACCATGCCGTTGCTATCGCTAAAGCAACTATCCGCATTAAAGGTGAAGAACGCCTAACTGAAATTGAAGCTGAAATCAAGAAAATGGGGAAAGCAGTTCGCCACATGGTCGAAGATGCTCTAGATGTTTACTTGAACAGTGACGAAAAACGCGCTTATGAAATCGCAGCTTCAGATGAAATCATTGATAACTATTTCCGTGATATTCAAGCCATGACAGTAGAAGGTGTTCGCAAGAATCCTGATGCTGCCTTCGCTGCCAAAGAATATTTCCAAGTACTTATGTATTTGGAACGTATTGGTGACTATGCCCGCAATCTCTGTGAGTGGGTTGTCTACCTCAAGTCTGGGAAAATCATAGAACTGTAGGCAAAGCTTCCAATCTATGTTATAATGGGTCTGTATTGAATAATTCAGACCCTTTTCTTTTGCAAAAGAGTCTGATATCGAAACATATGTCAGTCTGTTTCGATACGAAAAGTTAGATTAGGAGTATATACGTATGACAGCATCTGTTGCTCGTTTTATCGAAAGTTTCATCCCTGAAAATCTACAATCTTTTCTTGGACATTAATCGTTCTGAAAAGACCTTTACAGGGAATGTTGCCATCACAGGTGAAGCCCTTGATAACCATATCTCCCTTCACCAAAAAGACCTTACCATTAGTTCCGTTCTCTTGGATAATGAATCATTGAACTTCCAAATGGATGATGCTAACGAAGCCTTCCATATTGAACTTCCAGAGACCGGTGTTTTGACGCTTGTCATTGAATTCTCTGGTCGTATTACAGATAATATGACAGGGATTTACCCATCATATTACACCTACAATGGTGAGAAGAAAGAAATTATTTCAACGCAGTTTGAATCTCATTTTGCGCGTGAAGCCTTCCCATCAGTTGATGAACCAGAAGCCAAAGCCACTTTTGATTTCTCATTGAAATTTGATGCTGAAGAAGGCGATATCGCCTTGTCAAACATGCCTGAAATCAATAGCCATTTGCGTGAAGAAACTGGGGTTTGGACTTTTGAGACAACCCCTCGTATGTCAACATACCTCCTTGCCTTTGGTTTTGGAGCTCTTCAAGGTAAGACAGCGAAAACACAAAACGGAACTGAAGTTGGTGTCTTCGCTACAGTTGCACAAGCTGAAAACAGCGTTGACTTTGCCCTTGATATTGCGGTTCGTGTCATTGATTTCTACGAAGACTACTTCCAAGTTAAGTATCCTATCCCATTGTCATACCATCTCGCGCTTCCTGACTTCTCAGCAGGTGCCATGGAAAACTGGGGACTTGTTACCTATCGTGAAGTTTACCTACTAGTAGACGAAAATAGCTCAGCTGCAAGTCGTCAACAAGTAGCTCTTGTGGTTGCCCACGAATTGGCTCACCAATGGTTCGGTAACCTTGTAACGATGAAATGGTGGGATGATTTATGGCTTAACGAAAGCTTTGCCAATATGATGGAGTATGTTTCAGTAGATGCCATTGAACCTAGCTGGAACATCTTTGAAGATTTCCAAACAACTGGTGTACCTCATGCCCTCCAGCGTGATGCTACAGATGGTGTTCAGTCTGTCCACATGGAAGTTAATCACCCAGATGAGATTAACACCCTCTTCGATAGTGCTATCGTTTATGCCAAAGGTAGCCGTCTCATGCATATGCTTCGCCGTTGGTTAGGTGACGAAGCCTTTGCCAAAGGACTTAAAGCTTACTTCGAAAAACACCAGTACAACAACACTATTGGACGTGACCTCTGGAATGCACTCTCTGATGCTTCTGGTAAAGATGTCTCTAGTTTCATGGATACTTGGTTGGAGCAACCAGGTTACCCTGTTGTTAGTGCAGAAGTTGTTGATGACACCCTTATTCTTAGTCAAAAACAATTCTTCATTGGCGAACATGAAGATAAAGGGCGTCTTTGGGAAATTCCATTGAACACAAACTGGAAAGGACTTCCAGACACACTCTCAGAAGAGCGTATTGAGATTCCAAATTATAGCCAGCTTGCTGCTGAAAATAATGGAGCTCTTCGCCTTAATACAGCAAATACGGCACATTACATCACAGACTACCAAGGACAACTCTTGGACCAACTCTTAGAGGAATTTGCTAACCTTGATACTGTAAGTAAACTTCAAATTTTGCAAGAACGTCGTCTTCTTGCTGAAAGTGGCCGTATCTCCTATGCAAGCCTAGTGGCTCTTCTTGATCTTGTCGAAAAAGAAGAAAGTTTCTTAATTGCACAAGCTAAGTCTCAAATCCTCGCTGGTTTGAAACGCTTTATCGATGAGGATACAGAAGCAGAAGTACACTACAAGGCTTTGGTACGTCGTCAATTCCAAAATGACTTTGAACGTCTTGGTTTCGATGCCAAGGATGGAGAGTCAGATGAAGATGAAATGGTTCGTCAAACGGCACTAAGCTACTTGATTCAAGCAGACTATCAACCAGCAGTCCTTGCAGCTGCAAGTGTTTTCCAAGCTCATAAAGAAAACATTGAAAGCATCCCTGCAAGTGTCCGTGGTCTTGTCCTCATTAACCAAATGAAACAAGAAGACAGTCTTACCCTTGTTGAGGACTATGTCAACGCTATACGTCACAACAAATGATAGTAACTTCCGTCGTCAATTAACTCAAGCAGTTTCATACCTTAAAAATCAAGAAGGCCTCGACTACGTGCTAAGTCAGCTTAAAGACAAACATGTCGTTAAACCTCAAGACTTGTACCTCTGGTATATGAATTTCCTCAACAAATCATTTGCTCAAGAAACCGTTTGGAACTGGGCAAAAGATAACTGGGATTGGATTAAGGCAGCCCTTGGTGGTGATATGAGCTTTGATAGCTTTGTTAATATCCCAGCATCAATCTTTAAAACGCAAGAACGTCTTGATCAATATATTGCTTTCTTCGAGCCACAAACAAGTGATAAAGCCTTAGAACGTAATATCTTAATGGGAATTAAGACAATTGCCGCACGAGTAAACTTGATTGAAAAAGAAAAAGCAGCCGTTGAATCTGCTCTTAAAGATTATTAATAAGAAAAACAAGCTTTCCATGAAGGAGAGTTTGTTTTTTTGTGTAGGATAGTTTACATAAATATAGTTATGTATTAAAAAGAATAATAAAACAACTTTAGCATAATTAAATTTATGTAAACTAAAAACAACCACTCCAAATAGGAATGGTTGGGATAGCTAATTATAAATTGTCTAGAGCATTTTTTTGCTCATCATTAACAATATGCGTATATAGATCGGTAACCTGAGTGGAAGCATGGCCAAGTTGGTGACTAACTAAAACTTGAGACTTGGTAGCATCATAAAGACGTGTAGCCAGAGTATGTCGTAGTTTATGAGGAGTCACACGAATTTTGAAATCCTGAGAATATTTGGCAACCATCTTTTCGATACTTGAAGCATCAATACGGTTTGGAACCCCTCGATATTCCGTTAAAAAGAGGGCAACATCTTGCTTTTCAGCCTTATAGCGTTTATCACGTATACTGAGATAAGTTTCAAGATAGGGCTTTGCAAAACTTGCTACATTAACTGAGTCCCGTTTGCCACCTTTTCGAGTGACGTCGATGACCATCATTTTTAGATTGATATCTTTAAGGTCCAGATTAACAGCTTCAGAGAGTCGAACACCTGAAGCCAGTAGCAAGGCAATGATAGCCAAATCACGTTCTTTATTCTTATAAAACGAAGATTTGGCGCGATTTGAGAGCTTGACTTCGTATTCATTTTCTACATAATCAAGGAATTCCATGGTTTCATCGCCAAGAAAGAGTTTTTGTTTGATATTCTCAGCACGTGCAGCTAGAGTTTCTTTCTTTTTCTTAGTAGAAACTTTTTCATGACGTTACGATAGAAATAAGGCTCACCGTCAGGACCCTCGACCTCCTCGGTTAAATACTTATAGAGACTAGATAGGGCTGAAAGTGTACGATTAATAGTCGTTTGAGAGACACCCTGTTTCTTGGAATAGGTATTCAAAGATGGACGTTCACGTAGATAAAGGACAAATGACTCCATATCTTTTTTAGTTAGATTTTCCAAGGTTTTGATGTCAATTGAGGCAATATCATCAGCATCTGAAATACCTGAGTCAATCAACCAATCAAAAAAGCGTTTATATTCCTTAAGGTATTCGTATAAGGTTGTAAAAGAATACGGTACCGATAGTTTAGATTGATAATACTCCAGAACAAACCAGGGCATTAGAGATTTGTATTCCTCAATTTTTTCGAGTAAGAGTTCACGTTTCATTTGTTTTTTCTCCAAAGTTATTTAATAGAAGTATATCATACCCTTATCTTTCTTTCAAGAAAATTACAGTTTTTCGGAAAGATGTTATAAGGTGTTTTTCACTTAGAGGCTTTATAGGTTTAATATCCGAATATATAAAAACCACACTAAATCAATCATAAACCAACTTTTGAAAAAATCTTTATAACGTATTATTTACTTATAGAATTTTGCCAAGAAAAAACAACCTGGAGTTTTCCAGATTGTTCAAACAATGATTAAGCTACGATAGCTTTTGCAACCTCCTCGGTTGTCATACGTGAGAAATAATGTGTTGTGTCAATGGTTTTAAGTTTAGCCAAGACATCTTCGTACTCGTAAGGTACACCAACCAGCAAGTCTTCAATATCAGATACATCTCCGATACCAAAGAAATCTCCGTAAATCTTAACAGATTTAATGATTGAATTTTCAACATTGGCATAGGTTGAGATCTTACCAGCTGGGTAACGAACGTTACGCTCTACTGTGTATTCTGGTGATTGACCGTATGTCCAGTCCCAGGTATTGAATTGCTTTCTCATAAGACTCTTGAATCTTAGCCAATTTCGTCTTCAGAAAGGACGTATTCGGTCATTTCTGGGTAGAATTCTTTCATTTTTTCCAAGATTTTATCTGAGAATTCATTTACAGTGATTTTTTCTGGCAATTCGTCTACGATGTTTGTCACACGAGCACGTACAGATTTAACACCTTTTGATTCAATTTTGTCTTTGCTGACTTTAAGGGCTTGGCCAAGAACGGACATATCAACGTCAAAGAGCAAGCAACCATGGTGCATCATACGACCTTTATAGTAAGCTTGAGCATTTCCACAGAACTTTTTACCGTCGATTTCAAGGTCATTTCGACCAGTAAATTCAGCTTTAACTCCCAAATCAGCAAGTGTTGCGATTACAGGTTGAGAGAAAGTCTTAAAGTCAAAAGCACCTTCATCTGCCTTATTTGAAATAATAGTATAGTTGAGGTTATTCAAATCGTGATAAACAGCGCCACCACCAGACAAACGACGAACGACCTTAATACCATGAGCATCTGTATATTCTTTGTTAATCTCTTGAATGGTATTTTGGTGTTTACCAACAATAATAGCTGGACGGTTAATCCAAAGAATGAACAATTCATCTTCATTCACCAATTCACGAAAAGCATAGGCTTCCAAAGCAATATTATAGGCAGGATCATTTGATGTGTTTACGATATATTTCATGAGGTCTCCTCTTGTAATGTGATACTTATATTATAAAGGAAAACGGTAACAAAGTACACGAAGACGCCTTAGCTATAAGGATTTTCATGATATAATAGTAAAAAATATATGGGGAGTTTTGGAATGATACAAAATCCTAGTAAATTAAGTCTCTTTTTCTCGAGGCTAACCAGTAAAATAAATAAAAAGGTCAAAATAGCATTTGTTCTGCTTCTTTTTGTTGCTCTTGGAATGTCTCTCTATAATGCCTACCAAAGAGCTTATAAGCCTTATCTCTACGATAAAAACAATTACTATTACAGGCCTATAATTACAGCGTTAAGAAGATAATACCTCAAAGAAAAGTTGTCAAAGATATTGAGATTGAGGTCCTACACTTCGGAAAAGACGATTTCCCTGATAATCTGTCTACATATAAGGTCGGCCATTATATCGATAAAGGAATTGATCCCCGCAGACTTCTATTGCATATCACTTTTACTGATAAGACCAAAATCACTTTACCATTTGGACAGGTGACTTCTACTGAAAACTTTTTCAACCGTTATGAACGCTATTTTGACCGTAAAGTTTTTGAGGTTGGTCCAGGTTTTGATGAAGAATGGTTTTCGAATGCAGAAAATTACAGACAAATGATTGAGCGTTTCCCTGGATTACATGATAAAACAATGGATGCTGACTTCGAGTTATATCTAAGGGACTTCCTATTTATGATAGTTCCTGGTGACACCCTCTATCAAACTGGGGCTGTGAAAGATGGTGTCAGTCAATACCATTTTCAGTTGAAAAATCCTAAATCAGAAAAAATGCAAAGCTACATTATCTACGGAAATGAAGGAGACATCCCACTCTGGGATTGGCAGGCTCCCTTTGTTACCTTTGATAAGGATTTTGCTAACAAAGAAAGAATTCAGGAATTCTTCGATGACTACGAAATTAGAGAGTATGGAAATTATTGGAATGGCATCTACCATATACAATTCCCTCACTTAAATTCATTTAGAGGTGACAGGTACAACTTTTACAAGATGGCCTTTTACTCAGATGAATTTACAAATTTCCCACTGAGCCTTGATCTAACGGGAAAGAGCGAGGATTTTAAGATTACCATTACAGATTCTTACCTACAAGAAGAATCAAGAACTGCAAAAGATGAAATCCATTATCTAAAATACTCAACATCTAAAACTTATGATACATCAAATAAAGAAGCCTATATGGATGATATATTGAACCAATATCTAAAGTAACAGAATTTAATTTATGTAAACGCAGCTAATTTATCTATTGGCTGTGTTTTTCATGCAAAAAAACAAGACCGTTTCTGATCTTGTTTTCCGGCTCTATAATTTCTGTAGTGGGTAAAATCACTGTAGAGATTATAGAGCTTTTTGAATGCAGACAAAAAGTCCCATAAGAACTATAATGAAAAGCAACCAAACCATCATTAGGAAGAACTTATGAGACTTATTAAGAATACCACAGAATTAATCGGAATTAAAGACCAAAACATCAAGATTTCACTTGTTTTTGAAACTGACACTCATATAGAGATTCAAGCAAAACTCGATTATCCTGCACCATCATGTCCTCATTGCCATGGAAAAATGATCAAGTACGACTTTCAAAAGCCTTCTAAAATCCCTCTTCTCGAACAAGCGGGAACTCCAACACTACTACGTCTGAAGAAACGCCGCTTCCAGTGTAAAAATTGTAGGAGAGTCACGGTAGCTGAGACATCAATCGTTGAGAAAAAAACTGTCAAATCTCCAACCTTGTCCGACAAAAAGGTTACACAACTACTAACTGAGAAGATGTCACTAACTGATATTGCCAGAAAGCTTCGTGTGTCGACGTCCACTGTCTATCGTAAGCTCGACCAGTTTACTTTCAAGGAACATTATGACAAACTTCCAGCTGTTATATCCTGGGATGAGTTTGGGTTCAAGAAAGGTGAACTAGCTTTTGTAGCGCAGAATTATGAGACCAACGAACTCATAACCATCCTTGATAATCGTCGCCAAACCTCTATACGAAACTACTTTTTTTAAAGTATCCATTAAAAGCTCGCCAAAAGGTGCAGTTTATCACGATGGATATGTCTGGAGCTTATATCCCACTAGTCCGCAGACTCTTTCCAAACGCAAAAATCGTTCTTGATCGTTTCCACATTATCCAGCACCTTGGTCGTGCCTTTTTAAAGACAAGAATTGCGATTATGAATCAGTTTGATAAGAAGTCTCTACCCTATCGAGCCTTGAAAAATCACTGGCGTCTCTTCCAAAAAGACAGCCGTAAACTATCTCTCAACTCTTTTTACTCACAGACTTTCCGTCAAACATTAGCACCACATGAAGTCGTTGCGAAGACATTGGTCTTTTCAGAAGAGCTCTCTAATGACTACAACCTCTATCAGCTTTTACTTTTTCACTTTCAGGAGAAAAGAGTAGATGAGTTCTTTGACCTGATAGAGGAAAATAGGAGCAAGGTCAATCATTATTTTCAAACTGTCTTTAGGACTTTTCTTAGACACAAGCAATACATCAAAAACGCACTAGAAACGGACTATTCAAACGCAAAACTTGAAGCGACTAACAAGTTGATCAAAGACATCAAACGGTTGGGGTTCGGTTTTAGAAACTTCATCAACTTTAAGAAGCGTGTCTTCATCACACTGAACATACATAAAAAGAGGACCTATCCGGTCCTCTCTAGATGTGGCTCTATAATTTCTGTAGTGGGTAAAATCACTGTAGAGATTATAGAGCTTTTTGAATGCAGACAAAAAGTCCCATAAGAACTATAATGAAAAGCAACCAAACCATCATTAGGAAGAACTTATGAGACTTATTAAGAATACCACAGAATTAATCGGAATTAAAGACCAAAACATCAAGATTTCACTTGTTTTTGAAACTGACACTCATATAGAGATTCAAGCAAAACTCGATTATCCTGCACCATCATGTCCTCATTGCCATGGAAAAATGATCAAGTACGACTTTCAAAAGCCTTCTAAAATCCCTCTTCTCGAACAAGCGGGAACTCCAACACTACTACGTCTGAAGAAACGCCGCTTCCAGTGTAAAAATTGTAGGAGAGTCACGGTAGCTGAGACATCAATCGTTGAGAAAAACTGTCAAATCTCCAACCTTGTCCGACAAAAGGTTACACAACTACTAACTGAGAAGATGTCACTAACTGATATTGCCAGAAAGCTTCGTGTGTCGACGTCCACTGTCTATCGTAAGCTCGACCAGTTTACTTTCAAGGAACATTATGACAAACTTCCAGCTGTTATATCCTGGGATGAGTTTGGGTTCAAGAAAGGTGAACTAGCTTTTGTAGCGCAGAATTATGAGACCAACGAACTCATAACCATCCTTGATAATCGTCGCCAAACCTCTATACGAAACTACTTTTTAAAGTATCCATTAAAAGCTCGCCAAAAGGTGCAGTTTATCACGATGGATATGTCTGGAGCTTATATCCCACTAGTCCGCAGACTCTTTCCAAACGCAAAAATCGTTCTTGATCGTTTCCACATTATCCAGCACCTTGGTCGTGCCTTTTTAAAGACAAGAATTGCGATTATGAATCAGTTTGATAAGAAGTCTCTACCCTATCGAGCCTTGAAAAATCACTGGCGTCTCTTCCAAAAAGACAGCCGTAAACTATCTCTCAACTCTTTTTACTCACAGACTTTCCGTCAAACATTAGCACCACATGAAGTCGTTGCGAAGACATTGGTCTTTTCAGAAGAGCTCTCTAATGACTACAACCTCTATCAGCTTTTACTTTTTCACTTTCAGGAGAAAAGAGTAGATGAGTTCTTTGACCTGATAGAGGAAAATAGGAGCAAGGTCAATCATTATTTTCAAACTGTCTTTAGGACTTTTCTTAGACACAAGCAATACATCAAAAACGCACTAGAAACGGACTATTCAAACGCAAAACTTGAAGCGACTAACAAGTTGATCAAAGACATCAAACGGTTGGGGTTCGGTTTTAGAAACTTCATCAACTTTAAGAAGCGTGTCTTCATCACACTGAACATACATAAAAAGAGGACCTATCCGGTCCTCTCTAGATGTTAGCTTTTCGTCACCCACTACAGTTGACAAAGAGCCCTAGATGTTAGCTTTTCGTCACCCACTACAGTTGACAAAGAGCCTGTTTTCCTTCTATGCAACTAGAATATTATTTTGTGTGCCAGATGTCTTTGTCATACTGTTCGATTGTACGGTCAGATGAGAAGAATCCTGCTTCAGCAATGTTGTAAACAACTTTTTTGTTCCATGCATCTTGATCTTCGTAAGCTGCGTATACTTCTTCTTTCTTGTCAATGTATTCAGCCAAGTCAATCAACGTCATGAACCAGTCTTTAGAGATAAGTTCTTTGTGGAGACGTTCCAAGCGTTCCTTATCTCCAACTTTAACGAGGTCTTCGCTTATGATAAAGTCAACAGCTGCTTTGATGTTAGCATCTTTTTCGTAGTAATCACGTGATACATAACCTTCTTTTTCATAAAGGTCAATGATTGTATCAGAGTCTTTACCAAATGTGAAAGATGTTTTCTGGTCCTACCAATTCAGCAATCTCAACGTTGGCACCGTCCATTGTACCAAGTGTAAGGGCACCGTTAAGCATGAATTTCATGTTACCTGTACCTGAAGCTTCTTTAGAAGCCAATGAGATTTGTTCTGAGATATCTGTTGCTGGGATAAGGTGTTCAGCAACTGTTACGTTGTAGTTTTCAACCAAGTGAACGTTGAGGTATTTGCTTACTTCTGGATCATTGTTGATGAGTTCAGAAAGTGACAAGATCAAGTGGATGATGTCTTGGGCAATAACGTAGGCAGGAGCTGCTTTACCACCAAAGATGATAGTGATTTTACGTTTTGGAAGGTTTCCTTTTTTGATTTCCAAGTATTTGTGGATGACATACAAAGCGTTCATTTGTTGACGTTTGTATTCGTGGAAACGTTTGATTTGAGTATCAATGATTGAGTTTTCATCAAGATCGATACCTTTGTTGGCTTTAAGATAACGTTTAAGTGACAACTTGTTATCATATTTGATTTCAGCCAAACGTTTGTGAACTGCTGGATCATCTGCAAAGGCAGCCAATTTTTCCAATTGAGTTGCGTCAGTAAGGTAACCATCACCAATCAATTCTTTGATGTAGTCAGCAAGTTCTTGGTTTGAGAATTCCAACCAACGACGGAATGTAATACCGTTTGTTTTGTTGTTGAAGCGTTCTGGGTAAAGGTCGTAGAATGGTTTCAACTCAGAAGATTAAGGATTTCTGTGTGAAGTGCTGCTACACCGTTAACGCTTGTAGAGAAGTGGATATCCATGTGTGCCATGTGAACACGGTTGTGTTCGTCAATGATTTGAACACGTGGATCTTCGTATTTTTCACGAATGATAGCATCCAATTTCTTGATGATAACAACAAGGTGTGGAACGACTTCTTCAAGGTAGTCAAGAGGCCATTTTTCAAGGGCTTCAGCCAAGATAGTGTGGTTTGTGTAACCAACCATTTTGCTTACGATTGCTACTGCTTCATCAAATTCAAATCCATGTTTTTCTGTCAAAAGACGAATCAATTCTGGAATTACCATTGATGGGTGAGTATCGTTGATTTGTACGTAAGCGTAATCTGGAAGGTCGTGAAGGTTAGAACCACGTTCGATAGCTTCGTCAATCAAAAGTTGAGCAGCGTTTGATACCATGAAGTATTGTTGGTAAATACGCAAGAGCTCACCTTTACGAGTTGAGTCATCTGGGTAAAGGAAAAGTGTCAAGTTCTTTTGGATTTCGTCTTGATCAAAAGTGATTCCTTTTTCAATCAAACCGTAGTCCAAACCATTGATATCGAAGAGGTTAAGGTAGTTCTTAGTTTCTTTTTTGTAACCCAAGATATCCAAACGGTCCAAACGTGATTTCAATGTGAAAGTTTTTTTGAATGGAACATCATAAGAGATATCAGTTGGTACCAACCATGATTGATCTTCAATCCAGTAGTTTGGTTCTGCATCTTGTTTGTTATCTTTGAAGACTTGTTTGAAAAGACCACAGTGGTAGTTAAGACCAACACCTTCACCGTTGATGCCAAGTGTTGCCATAGAGTCGATGAAACATGAAGCCAAACGACCCAAACCACCGTTACCAAGAGATGGTTCTGGTTCAACGTCTTCAACTTCGCTGATTGATTTACCAGCAGCAGCCAATTCAGCTTTAACATCTTTGTAGATGCCCAAGTTGATCAAGTTGTTAGACAAAAGTTTACCAATCAAGAACTCAGCTGAGATATAGTAAACTTTACGTTTGCTATCGTTTTTAGGTTTTGGAGCAGCTGCTTCTTTTACGAATTCCAACAAAAGGTAGTAGATTTCTTCGTTTGAAAGGTCCTTAAGATTTTTGTTTTTTGCTTCAACATATTGTGTAAATGTAGCCATTTTAGTTATTACCTCGATTATATCTTTCTGTAATGTCTGTCAAAAATTCTTTCTTGTCGACAGTGATCTCACCTGGGAGCATACGCCATTTCCAGTTTTCACCAACTGTGTTAGGGAAGTTTGTACGGCTATTTTCAGGTTTATCAAGGATATCCTGCATAGTCGCAATAGCTGTGTTGCTTACAGTAGCAAAGAGGGTGCGAAGAAGAGCACGTGTGATTGGTTCACCTTGACGACGGTTGATGTAAGCATCAGTGTAATCACGTTGCTCTTGCGTCAAGTTGTCGTACCAACCGTTGATTACTTCGTTATCATGTGTACCTGTGTAGGCAACTGAATGTTGTGTGTATACGTGTGGAATGTCAATGCTGTTTCCAGTAGTATCGTAGAAACCAAATTGAACGATCTTCATTCCAGGGTAGCCACAGTCTGCAAGAAGTTTACGTGTCTTATCATCAATGTTACCAAGGTCTTCGGCAATGATTTTAAGATCACCCAATTCTTTCTTAACCACTTTGAAAAGGTCATAACCAGGTCCAGGAACCCATTCACCATTTTCAGCAGTTTCATCTCCACCAGGAATTTCCCAGAAGTCAGAGAAACCTTTGAAGTGGTCAATACGCAAGTAATCATAAAGTTTGAATGATTCTTGAATACGGAATACCCACCAAGCATAATTTTCAGCTTTGTGTTTATCCCAAGCGTAGATTGGGTTACCCCAAAGTTGACCAGTAGCTGAGAAGTTATCTGGTGGAACTCCGGCAATGTAACGTGGTTTACATTCGGCATCTAGTTTGAAGAGATGTGGTTGCGTCCAAACTTCAACACTATCAGCTGAGATGTAGATTGGCATGTCACCGATGATTTGAATACCATTCTCATTGGCATAGGCTTTAAGTTCTGCCCATTGACTAAAGAATAGGTATTGAACCACTTCGTGATAAGTAATCACATCAGCAAGTTCTTTGCGAAGTTTTTCAAGAGTTGCCTCATCGCGTTTAACTGCTTTTTATCATCCCAATCTTGAAGGGCTTTGTTATCAAAGTGTTCTTTGATAGCCATGAAATCAGCATAATCTGCTAACCAGTTAGCATTTTCAGATTTGAAAGCTTCAAACTTCTTTAGCTTCTTTTTGTCAGCCAAGATTGCTTTTACTGCTTTTTCAAGGAGTGGGACGACGTGCTTCATAAACTTTAGCATAGTCGATAAACTCTGGATCTGATCCAAAGTCAGCGTCTTTAACATCAGCTTTAGTTAGAAACTTGTCACGAATAAGGAAATCCAAATCGATGAAGTGTGTGTTTCCCGCTACCGCAGAGAATGATTGATAAGGTGAATCCCCATAACTTGTTGTAGTAAGTGGCAAGATCTGCCAGTAAGTTTGTTTTGTTTCTTTTCAAGAAATCAACAAAGTCATAGGCTGCTTGACCGAAAGATCCGATCCCGTAGTCACCTGGAAGTGATGTGATGTGCATCAATACACCGCTTGCTCGTTTGTTCATAAAGTTTACCTCAAATTATTTTTTACACTTATGATTATAATGCAAACGTTTGCATAAGTCAAGAATTTTTAGCAAAAAAAATAAAATTTTTTTGTATCTTTTTTAAAAAACATTCGTAAAACAAGCGCTTACACTACGAGAGAAAATTTTTTAATAATTACTTCTAATGAATTTCGGAAAAATAGGATTCTTATCAAAAGAAAAAAGTAGTCGGTCGTTTTACTAACCAACTACTTGGACACTCCTTAACCTATTATGGATATGTTAAGACGCTTTCTCTCTCTATAAGTTCAAATGGAATAATGACTTTCTGTGACTTAATCTTAGCTGCTTTTAGAAGTCCCAAAAGACTTTGAACACTTTCTCTAGCTAGTGCCTGAATGTTAATGTCAAATGTGGTCAAGAAAGGATGCATGATTTCTGCAAAAGTCGAATTATTGAAAGAAATAATAGCATAATCTTCAGGAACTCTAAATCCTTGATTGTTTAGCCATTGAATAAGACGAAGGGCGATAAGGTCATCCTTAACAATCAAAGCTGTCGGAGAAAATCTTTCCAATTCTTTCTTTAAATCCTCGATTGTTCGTGCTGAAAAGACAAGTTCAGGTAGGACATCCAAATTTTGTTCGTCACTTGCTTCCTTATACCCTTGATAACGTTCCTGCCCCACTTGTCCAAAAAGATCATCAGTGACAAAACCAATCTTTCGGTGCCCTTTTGCCTGGAGGTAATTTACAGCTTCACGTCCTAATTCCTTATTATCATTATCAATATAGGTTACTTTATTTTCATTATCCACTGCTGCTCCAACCACTACAAAAGGGTACTTTTTCTTTTAATAGGTAATCTTTAACAGGATCTTTCTTTTCTGAATAGAGGATTATAAAGCCATCTGCCCGTTTTTGACGATGCATGAGCTCAACTTGTTTAACTAATTCCTCTAGCGTAGCACCCGTAGCAAATACTAACGACCTGAGAATGACAACTAGCTTCTTCATTGATTGCTGTTAGAATTTCCATATAGAAGGGCTGGCTGATATTTTCTCGGTCAGTTAAAGGAGGAAGAACAACCCCTAAACTATGCGTTAAGCCTGTTGCCAACATTTGTGCTGCTGAGTTGGGTACATAACCTAATTCTTCCATTGCTGCTCTTACTTTAACTTTGGTTTCTTCTGATATCGCAGGGTTATCCTTCAATGTCCTACTTACCGTTGATGGGCTTACACCAGCCTTCTTAGCAACATCTTTAATTGTAGCCATTATATCCCTCTCATTCTCATAAATATTTTTATAGTCGAAAATTATAAGAACAATTATAAACTAAACAGGCGACTTTTGCAATCGTTTGCAAAAAGTTTAAAAATTTTTTATAAAACACTTGACAGAAAATGAAAACGATTGCATAACGGTTACCGTAAACAAAATTTCTGGAGGAAATAGAAATGAAAAAATGGCAAAAGGTATTACTTGGTAGTGCTGGATTACTTGTGGCTGGATCGCTCTTGATAGCTTGTGGTTCAAACTCAAGCAAGAGCTCAAGCTCAGATAGCAAGACTTTGAAACTTTGGGTACCAACTGGTGCTAAGAAATCTTACTCGGATACTGTAGCACAGTTTGAAAAGAAATCTGGTTACAAAGTTGATATGGTTGAAATGGAAGATCCAAATGCTCAAGAAAACTTGACTAAGGATGCTTCAACTGCTGCAGATGTCTTCTCACTTCCACATGACCAACTCGGTAAATTGGTAGACGCTGGAGCTATCCAAGAAATCCCAGAGCAATACTCAAAAGAAATTGCTGAGCAAGATACTGAACAAGCTGCTGTAGGTGCTCAATACAAAGGTAAAAACTTACGCCTTCCCATACGGTATCGAAACTCAAGTTACATACTACAACAAATCTAAACTTAATGAAGAAGATGTGAAATCATATGAAACAATCACTTCTAAAGCTAAATTTGGTAGCAACTTGAAAGAAGTTAACGCTTATGTAACTGCTCCTCTCTTCCTTTCAGTTGGTGACACACTCTTTGGTCCTAACGGTGAAGATGTGAAAGGTACTAACTGGGGTAACGAAGCTGGTGTGAATGTTCTTAAATTCATCGCAGCTCAAAAAGACAATAAAGGATTTGTCAATGTCGATTCAGCTAACATGATGGCTAAATTTCGAAGATGGTTCTGTTGATGCTTTCCAATCAGGACCATGGGACTACGCTGCAGCTGCTAAAGCTGTTGGTAAAGACAATCTTGGTGTTGCTGTTTACCCAACAGTTAATATCGGTGGTCAAGAGGTTCAACAAAAAGCCTTCATGGGTGTTAAACTTTACGCAGTTAACCAAACACCATCTAAAGGTAACGCAGAACGTATCGCTGCTTCTTACCAATTGGCACAAGCTTTGACAAGCAAAGACAGTCAAAACAACCAATTCACTAATGAAGACCGTCACATCATCCCAGCTAACAAAGAAGTTCAAGCTTCTGAAGCTGTTCAAAAGGATGCACTTGCACAAGCTGTAATTACTATGGGTTCATCTGATCAGTACACAACTGTTATGCCTAAACTTAGTCAAATGTCAGTCTTCTGGACTGAAAGTGCTGCTCTTATGAGTGATGCATATAACGGTAAAATCAAGGAAGACCAATTCCTTACTAAATTACAACAATTTGATAAAGATTTGGCAGCAGCTAAATAAGAATCCTAACTATGAGAAGGTAAAGAGGCAGGTCAGGTTCCTAGCCTCTTTATCTATCACTAATTAAACATTTATCTGAGGAGATATCTATGTCACAAACAATCTACGACACAACTCCTATGCGCCAGGTCTTCAAAGAAGGTACATGGGATGTCAAATTATCCTTTCTGGTAATGGGATTGGCAAACTTGGTCAACAAACAGTTCACCAAGGGCTTGCTCTTCCTCCTTTCTGAGATTGCCTTCTTAGTAGCCTTTCGTTATTCAAATCATCCCTGCACTTAAAGGGATGATTACCTTGGGGACTCAAGAACAGGGTGAGGCTATTAAAGAAGTTAATGGGGTTAAGCTTACTGTTCAGGTCGCTGGAGATAACTCTATGCTCTTGTTGATTTTTGGACTTGCATCATTAATCTTCTGTGCAGTTTTTGCTTATATTTACTGGTGTAACCTTAAGAGTGCTCGTCATCTCATGGCTCTCAAACAGTCTGGACGTAAAGTTCCTAACTTTGTCGAAGACTTCAAGACCTTGGCTGATGGTCGTTTCCACATGGGACTTATGACTGTACCATTGATTGGAGTTTTGCTCTTCACAATCTTGCCTTTGATCTACATGATCTGTTTGGCCTTTACTAACTTTGACCACAATCACCCAGCACCTAAATCACTCTTTGACTGGGTTGGTTTCTCAAGTTTTGGTGAAGTTTTACAAGGTCGTATGGCTGGTACTTTCTTCCCACTTTTGACATGGACCTTGATTTGGGCAGTTGCTGCAACAGCAACAACTTTCTTCTTCGGTATTGTCCTTGCTCTCTTGCTCAACACTAAGGGGCTTAAATTCAAGAAAGTATGGCGTACACTCTTTGTTATCACTATCGCCGTTCCTCAGTTCGTATCCCTTCTTTTGATGCGTAATTTCCTTAATGACCATGGTCCTTTGAATGGTTTGCTTCAAACCTTGCATCTCACTAATGGACCAATTCCATTCTTGACTGACCCTCTCTGGGCTAAGTTCTCTATTATCTTTGTTAATATGTGGATTGGTATTCCATTCACAATGTTGGTCGCAACTGGTATCATCATGAACTTGCCAACTGAGCAGATTGAAGCTGCTGAAATTGATGGAGCAAGCAAATTCCAAATCTTCAAGAGCATCACTTTCCCACAAATTCTCTTGATCATGGCGCCATCATTGATTCAACAATTCATCGGTAATATCAATAACTTCAACGTTATCTACTTCCTTACTGGTGGTGGACCTACTAACTCTGAATACTATCAAGCGGGTTCAACTGACCTCTTGGTAACTTGGCTCTACAAACTGACTGTTAGCGCTAAAGACTACAACTTGGCATCTGTTATCGGTATCTTGATTTCGCCATCTCTGCAACATTCAGTCTCTTGGCCTACACAAGATCATCTTCATTCAAGGAAGGGGCTGCTAAATAATGAAACGTAAGAAAAATCTTTACCTAACTGGTACTTATATTCTATTGACAGTTCTAGCTGTTATCTGGTTGATTCCTATTATTTGGATCTTCCTTACAAGTTTCCGTGGTGAAGGAGCTAATGCGGTGCCTTACTTCTTCCCTAAGACTTACACATTTAATAACTACATTAAACTGTTTACCAGCGATGCTTATCCATTTGGAAAATGGTTCATCAATACCTTTCATCGTTGCCACATGTACATGTATCCTCTCAACTTTGATTACCGTAGGTATGGCCTACTCACTTAGCCGTATTAAATTCAAACACAGAAATGGCTTCTTGAAATTGGCACTTGTACTTAACATGTTCCCTGGATTCATGTCAATGATTGCGGTCTACTACATTTTGAAGGCCCTCAATTTGACACAAACCCTTGACATCTTTGGTCTTGGTATATTCTGCTGGGGCAGCTCTTGGTTTCTACATTGCGAAAGGTTTCTTTGATACCATTCCTTACTCATTGGATGAATCAGCAATGATTGATGGGGCAACTCGTCTTCAAATCTTCACTAAGATTACCTTGCCACTTTCTAAACCAATCATCGTCTACACTGCCCTCATGGCCTTCATGGGACCTTGGGTAGACTTCATCTTTGCATCTGTTATCCTCGGTGACGTTAAAGATAAATATACGGTTGCCCTTGGACTCTATCAAATGCTTAACCAAGACGCTATCAATGAATGGTTCCTTCCATTTACCGCAGGTGCTATTATCATCGCCATCCCAATCACCCTTCTCTTTATCTTCATGCAGAAATACTATGTTGAAGGTGTAACCGGCGGATCAGTTAAATAATAAAGGATAAATGATATGACAACTCTTAAACTGGATAAAATTTACAAAAAATACCCAAATGCAACTCACTACTCTGTCGAAGATTTCAGTATCGATATCAAAGACAAGGAATTCATCGTTTTCGTAGGTCCTTCAGGATGTGGTAAATCAACAACTCTCCGTATGGTTGCTGGTCTCGAAGAAATCACAGAAGGTAAACTCTATATCGATGGTGAAGTGGTTAATGACAAATCACCAAAAGATCGTGACATTGCCATGGTATTCCAAAACTACGCACTTTACCCTCACATGACTGTTTATGAAAATATGGCCTTTGGTCTTAAACTTCGTAAATATAAAAAAGACGATATCGACAAACGTGTGCGTGAAGCTGCTGCTAGCCTTGGTTTGACTGAGTTCTTAGATCGTAAGCCTGCAGACCTTTCTGGTGGTCAACGTCAACGTGTAGCTATGGGACGTGCCATCGTTCGTGATGCTAAAGTCTTCCTCATGGATGAACCTCTCTCAAACTTGGATGCTAAGCTTCGTGTGACCATGCGTGCTGAAATTGCTAAAATTACTCGTAATATTGGTGCAACTACTATCTACGTTACCCACGACCAAACAGAAGCTATGACTCTTGCTGACCGTATCGTTATCATGAGTTCTACTAAAAACCCTGATGGTTCTGGTACTATCGGTCGTATCGAACAAATTGGTACCCCTCAAGAACTTTATAATGAGCCAGCCAATAAATTTGTTGCTGGATTCATCGGAAGTCCTGCTATGAACTTCTTTCAATGTTAAGGTTGATGGCAACCGTATCACTAACTCTGAAGGTTTGGATATTGCAATCTCTGAGGGTCAAGCTAAAATCTTGAAAGAGACAGGGTATCAAGGCAATGAAGTAATCTTTGGTATCCGTCCTGAAGATGTTTCAAGCCGTCCAATTGTTCAAGAAGTTTATCCAGATGCCAATGTAGATGCTGAAGTCGTCGTTTCAGAGCTTCTTGGTGCAGAAACAATGCTTTACCTAAAACTTGGGGAAACTGAGTTTGCTGCCCGTGTTGATGCGCGTGACTTCCATAATCCAGGTGAAAAAGTTAACCTTACTTTCAACGTTGCTAAAGGTCACTTCTTCGACGCTGAAACAGAAAAACGTATCAGTTTGTAAGATAAAAAAATCAGCCCTCTTGAGCTGATTTTTTTGTTTGGCATGATTAAATCACATTCTAACTTTTACTTCCTGATACTCACTAAACATATCTCTTTCAATCTATGATATAATATCCTTTGGCACCTCGACACCGCCTACGAAGGGAGGTGAGTTTGCCTATGATGGATTTACTATTCAAAACTATCATCGGACCTATTGTGGTCGGTGTTATCCTTCGTCTGATCGACAAGTGGTTAAACAAGGATAGATAGTGCTAAAAAAGACCCCGAGCTTATGTGGAAGTTAGCTTGGGGTCTTTTCTTGCCTATGATATAGACTTACTATTCAATACAAGTGTATTATGTCATAAAAGCTTAGAATTGTCAAGAAACTTGAAGATAACCTTTAGATAGAAATCTTAGTCTTTAGTCTTGTCTTCTTCGTCTTTTTTATCATCATCAGTCTTATTTACGGCTGCTTTAAATTCGGCTAGCATTTTACCGATAGATTGACCGAGTTCTGGCAAGCGTTTAGGACCAAAGATGAGGAGGGCTCCTAGGACAATGATGATAAGTCCTGGAGCTCCGATATCACGTAGAATTCCCATGAGATCTCCTTTCTATTTATCTTTATATTTTCTTTGTTTACGTTTATAAATGAGCTTACTAAGAGTTACGCTAACTTCATAGAGCAAGATTAAGGGAGCAGTCATAGCCAAGTCACTAATAAAGTCGGCTGGTGTCAAAACAACTGCCAAAACCAAGAGAATAAAGTAAGCATAGCGTCTATAGCGTGTCAAAAATACTGGTGTCAAATATACCAATAGAGGTTAAGAAACTACACAACTACGGGAAGTTCAAAGAGAACAGCTAAAGGCACTGTCGTATGCAGTAAAAAACTAAGGTAGTTTTGTGCTGTAATTTGTGTATCAAAGAGCCCTTCTCCTAGTTTTAAAAGCACTTCTAAGATAGCTGGACTCACGAAATAATAACCAAAGGCAAGACCCAATACAAAACAGACAAAAGTTGCTGGAATATAGGCAAAAATGGCACGCGCTTCATTGTCCCTCAAACCAGGTTTCACAAACTGCCAAATCTGGTAGGTGGTAAAAGGCAAAGTGACTGTAAAAGCCATGAGACTGGCTAAGTTAATGTAAATCCAGAGAATATCGTTAGGTCCTAGAATCAATAAGGGCTTATCAAATCCTCTAGTCAGATAAGCATAGAGCTCTCCCGCAAACAACAGAGTGATACAGAAAACTAGGAAAAAGCAAATCACTACTGCAATAAAACGTCTTCGAAATTCCACCAGATGCTCAACAATGGTCATCTCGTCCTTACTTCTTGCCATGCTGTTTCACCGTTACAAAGGCAATAATAACAATAAAGATAAGTTGTGGAATTAGGACTTCCCAGCTAGGATAGATACCAGCCCAATCAATTGTTGGGAAACCACTAATCAAATGATTGGACATCATATTAGTCAACTGAAGGGCATGAATGCTGACACCGAGCATCTTGAAGGCCAAGGCATAAATCAACCAAGTCAAAATAAAGAAGATGCGGTGAGGTTTAATATAGTGACTAGCTTTAGTCATAGCAACAGCAATAATAACAAGAACTGCAATGGCTAAAGCAATACCAATCAAGAAATTAGCTGTCGTGATACGTGGGATAATACCAACATAGAAAAGAATAGTCTCGGCACCTTCACGGAAGACAGCCAAGAAACTGAGGGCAAACATGGATACAAAACTTCCAGTAGCCGTCACTGTCTTCATCTGACGGTCCATAAAGTCATTCCACTGTTTGACTGAAGACTTGCTGTGGAGCCAAATTCCAATCAGAATCATCATCGCAACTGCAAAGATACCAACGCCACCTTCAATAATTTCACGGTTAGCCCCTGAGGTCACAGCTGGAAAGACAACTTGTAAGATAACAGCTATAAGTGCGCTGGCAAGAACACCAGCAATGGCTCCACCATAAACCCATTTGAGTCCCTTACGCATCTTGGCTGCCTTAAGAGTTGTCACAAGGGCCATAACGATGAGGAGGGCTTCGATCCCTTCACGCAAGAGAATCAACATGGAATCAAAGGCATTATAAGAAGCACTGGTATCGATAGCTGATAGGTCTGTAATCAAGGCTTGCAGTTTGTCCTGATAAGCTTTTTCTTTCCCCTTAACCATGATAACCGGTGTTTCACTCTCCACGCGCGTATAGAGGCTTGGGTTAGTCGTGCTCACATCACCTTCAATGGTTGGCCAGATAGTGATGAACTTCTTCATAGTTGCCGCAGCCGTTTTTTCATCACCTGATTGGAATTGACCAAGAGCTTTTTCCAAGAGTTTAATACCATCTTTTAGGGTTAAACTTGAGCTTTTACTATCAAGAGGGACACCCTTGATAAAGTCATCAATCCCACCCTTGAGATCATCGTAAGATGACTGGATGCTGGTGAAATCAGTAGGCTCCGTCTCAATGCTGCTGCGCAAAAGTGAAATAGCCGTCTCAATCTTGCCGTAGTAGGCAGTACTGTGGTCTCGGACAACAGCTTCATTTCGCGTCCAAGCATTATTCAATTCGCCATAAGTTTTGCGGGTCGCAGCTAGGTCTTTAGCCGTAATGGCATCCTGTAAGTTCTTGAAATAAGGATTGAGACGGGTCTCAAGTTTTTCCTTTTCGGCATCCAAGTCAACAGGATTTTGCTCTTTCTCAAATTTAAGAAGGGCTGACGAGATAGAGGTTAGGTCTTCTTCTGTCACGTCACCTTTAATATCAAGAGCCTTGCTAACTTTTTTACCAGCCTTGGAATCGTGATTTTCTTTTGTTTCGAAATCAGTCTTAATCTCACCGACTAATTCCTTAGCTTTTGCTTGATCCTTGTTTTGAACAGCTGTTGTTGCATCTGTGATTTTGATATAGAGATCGCTATAGGATTCAGCAGCAACTGGATAGGTCAAAAATAGAGCTAGAAGTCCAAGCAAAACGAGGAGTTTATTCAAAGAGTGCTTGACCAAGGTAGCCTCCTTTCTCCACGCCAGCAAAGCAAGCAAATAGCCCACTTCCGATATGGGTGATGTACTCATTCATCTTGTCTACAGCACCAAGATTGGTCTGTATTTTGACAAAACGGTCTGGATCCTTCTGGTAGGCAATGAAAATCAAACCTGCATCAAATTGGCCAGTTCTCTCATCAATGCCATCAGAATAAGAATAGGAACGACGTAAGATAGGAAGGTCTACTTCTTTAGCCAAACGGACATGCGAATCGACTGGTAGTTTTGAGAGATCTACTTCGTCAAACTCATCTTTCTTACCAAAAGGAGCACCTGATTCCTTATAGCGACCAAAGGTGTTTTCCTGCTCCTGCAAATTGGTACGATCCCAAGTCTCCAAGTGCATCTGTACTAGACGAAGAGCCATATAAGACCCACCCTTCATCCAATCCTTACTATCCGTCCAGACAACCTTGTCGAATTCCTTTTCAGTCGTAACATTGGCAGTACCGTCCTTGAAACCAAAGAGATTTCGAGGCGTTTCCTTACGGTCTCCGATAGCTGCAAAACCAGATTTGCTCCACTTCATGGTTATTTTATTTCGACCTTTGCGAATCAGATTACGGACAGCATGGAAGGCTACCTGTTCATCATCTGCACAGGCTTGAATGACGATATCTCCACCTGTATACTTGTCCTGCAACTGCTCCTTTGGAAATGGAGGCAAATCACGGAAGAGCTTAGGACGCTTGGATTCCAAACCAAGTTTCTTAAGAAAATCAGCCGAAACCCCAAAAGTCAGACTAAGACGATAGGGATTGAGCCCTACAGTTTCCCCAGTATCAGTTGGTGGCAGAAGTGCATTTGAACCATCTTTTTTGACAAGCTCTCCATCGACCAATTTACTACTATAGTCTGTCCAGTCTTTAAAAAGCTGAATCACTTCTTTTTTATCAGTTGTATGAAGATCTAGCACCACCAAGTAGCAAGCCTTCTGCATGGGTGTCGTAATCCCAGCCTGATGCTTACCAAAGAAGCTAATATCTTCATCCCCATCAAGGGCTTTTTTTGTTGAACTATCCTGATTAGCGAAAAAAGCAGATGCACCAGAAAGACCAAGCGCAAGCCCAGCCCCTCCAATACCTGCTTTTTTAAGAAATTCACGACGGTCCATTTTTTTATCCAAAAATTTTTCGTCAGTCATTTTTCTTATTTCCCATCTAGGATAACACCCATTTGTGATAATGGTTCACCAAGTTTAGTTACAGCTTCGGCCAATTCCTTAGTATCTGCCTCACTCAAATCTGTATAAGACTTTATAGTTTTTCTCATCAGTCATGTGTTTGTCCAAAAGACCATTGACATTCTTGAATTCTGTTTCCAAAGTCTTAACAAGCTTAGCATCTTTCTTTTGGATCAACGGCTTAAAGAGTTCGAAGATTTTCTCTGCCCCTTCAATATTGGCACGGAAGTCGTAAAGATCAGTGTGCGAAAGACTTCTTCTTCACCTGTAATCTTTTGAGTAGCCACTTCGTTAAGAAGGTCTACAGCTCCAGTCAACATGATATCTGGAGTGACTTTAACAGTTGCAATTTTAGCCTTGAGCTCCTTAATATCGTTGACCAATTGATCTGCATAGGCGGCTGTACCATCTGTCGTGTTGTCTTGCCACATGATACGTTCAATACGGTGGAAACCTGACCAGCCATCTTCTGATTTATTTTCGTCCATGTAATCAACCAAACGGTAGTCAATTTTCACATCAGACTCACCAAAGCTTTCGGCAATTGGTTCTGAACGTTCGTAAGCCATACGAACCAATGGGTATTGTTTCTTAGCTTCTTCAAGATTTCCTGACTTGAGGGTTTCACTGAATCCTTCAGTATCTTTCAAAAGCTGATCGATTTCGCCTTCAACGAAAGTCTTGTAATCACTTGTAGCCTGCTTCAATTGTTTTTGCTCACTAGCTGTTAGTTTTGAGCTAGTTGAGCTAGAATTACTTGAATTACCAGATTTGGCACAAGCCGTCAATAAAAGCCCTGATGCTAAAAGAACAACACCAAGTTTGTTAAGTTTTTTCATGAATGTCTCCTATTTTCAAGATAGTGTTCGACATTTGTCGTTATATATGTGAATCGTTTGTTATTTCGATATGAAAAACGAACGATGATAAGTCAATAATGGTCTCTCATATGTAAGAGAACATATTCTAAACTAACAGAAGAAACCAGCACTGTCAACGGTTTTAGGCTATTTAAGAACTATTCTAAAGAGCAGATAAGAATGATTCTAAATAAAAGAAAACAACAGGAAATAACCTGTTGTTACTTATTATTTTGTCCGACGTTTTCTAAGGAATCCTAGGCTAAGAATACTTAGCAGACCTGCTACAAAGAGTCCACGATTTGTCTTTTCACCAGTGGATGGCAGTTGCTTACCAGTTTGACGACTAGCTTCAGTCTCAGCCTGATTATTGCCATGAGCAACAAGCTCAGCATCTCCGACAAGGTCCTCTTGACTTGAGGTCTTGACACTTGTTTTAGTTACCTCAGTCTCTTTTCCACCAAATGACTCAGTCTTCTCAGAAGGCTTAGCTACTTCCTCAGTTGGTGTCTGAGCATTGGTTAAACGAATAATAGTCGCTGTTAATGGATCCAAAGTCAAAATATGATTATCGATTGTCACACCTGACAGCTCACTAATTCCAGATAGATTAACTTGATTGCCATCTGCTAAAACCATATAGGATAGACCATTTGTAAGCTTACTCAAATCAAACTGACGAGCCTTGCTATCAGCATTGACATAGACAAGGTAACGGTCTCCATTGGAAGCAATTGTTTGGTATCCTAATACCAAATCCTCTTGAGCGACATTATCCTGACCAGGAACTGTCAATAGCGTCACACGGGCATCCACATCTGCTTTAGATTTGAAATTGAAGGCATCTGTCGACTTACGTAAGGCAATTAACCCTTTGGTAAAGGCACGAGTTTTCGTATTTTCTGGGAAGGCCTGGCTATCAGTCGCCTTAGTCCAGTCAAAATGGTTAACCGCGTCACTTGAATCATAAGAATCATGGATGAAGTAAGGATAGTCAAATGGATTACCCTTTTCATCAACTAAGAGGTGTGACTTATTCGGCACCTTGTCCTCAGATACAGATAACGGTAGGCAGGATCACGGAACTGTTTGGTGCGACCGTATTCCTGACCAGAGTGAATAAATGGTGTTCCCTGAGCAGTCAAGATCATGAGGTTCCCTAGACGCAAGCGACGATGAATTTCAGCATTATTCTCAGGCTTGCTTGGATCCTTCTTGATTGATTGGGCGATGATATCAAAAAGGGTCAAATTATCATGAGCAGCAATATACTGAATAACATCTCCTGGTGAATCAGCCTCAAAGTTAGTTGGCTGTGCCTTGATATTATCAAAAACCTTATTAATATCACGTTTTCCACCTGTGATGAAGGCCGGTGTTCCCTCGTTTGGATAACCTGATTTGAGGGTATTTCGAATATCATCTGAAAATACAGCTACGGTATCTGTGTCTTTCATCCAAGACTGATCGGCAGGCTGAACAGGGCTATTTTCATCGCCAGCATAAGTCACCCAACCCTCACCAAGCATAATGAGATTTGGATTAAGGGCACGTGCAGTATTGTAAGCTTGCTCGATACTTTCAGCATCATGGTCACCCATCATATCAAAGCGGAAACCATCCACTTTGTATTCCTTAGTCAAATAAGCAATCGAATCCACCAAGACACGACGGCTCATATAGTGAGTCGTACCTAGACGACCGCCTCCAAAACTCGAACGAGGAGTGCCATCAGCATCCATAAAGTGATAATAATTTGGCTCAAGGTCTTCAAAAATAGCTGTCTTGGCTGTATGATTGTAAACCACATCCAAGATAACACCCATACCATGGGCATGGATAGCTGCAACTAAATTCTTGAATTCTTCAATACGTTTAGCTGGATCACTAGGGTTTTCAGAATACATACCCGTCAAAGAGAAATAGTTTTGTGGATCATAGCCCCAGTTGTAGTTACTATCGCTTGATGCATAGGCATCCAAACGCTTCCCATTTTGCAATTCATTAACAAAATAGTAGCTCAATACTGGCAAAAGCTGAATATGAGTAACCCCAAGGTCTTTAAGATAATCCAAACGCTCCGCAAAGGCTGCAAAAAGTACCAAACTGGTGCTTCAATTCAGCTGAGATAGCCTTGTCAGAGGTGAAATCACGGACATGGGCCTCATAAATGATAGCATCTTCACGAGACTTAAAGTTAGGAATCTTAGCGTAGTCAAGGTCTTTTGGTCCATAATTAGCAGGATCTACAAAGGCAGCCTTGGCAATCTTGTGTTCAGGTCCCTTGTTGGCATCGTCACTATTCCAAGCTGCCAGAGACTTCGCATATGGATCAAGAACAATTACTGACTGATCTCCACGTTTAATGCGGTATTGATAGTAATAACCCGTTAAGTTTTCAAGGCCAAAATCAGTCGCAAGTAGGTCAGCTTGCCAAGTACCTCGAGGTCCTTGGCTTAGAGCATGTTCAGCAAGCACCTTGTCTTGATTATTCTTATCATAGACAATGATGTCTACTTGATCAGCACTTGGTGACCAAAGTGTCACATGTGCCTTAGTACCATTCTCTTCTAGTCGAGCACCCAATTCACCATCATAACAGTAGAGGGCATCCTTTAATTGCCAGCTCTCAGATGTTTTAAAACTATCACTGCCAAAAGTGACCTTGTAAGGCAGATTTTCTGCAGCAAAATCACCTTTTAATGTAGCTTTTTTGAGTTTAGCATCTAAGTCAAGCTGTTTAAGAGTGACACTGTTACCATCCTTATCCGTCACCTTAAGGTCTTTGAGAATATCTTCAGATGAGACCTCGTCTAAGTTGGTAAAGCTAAGTTCGATTTTGCTTGGACTAAGCTGCTGAGCCCCAGTCAAACGCACATCCTTGACAAAGTAAGGGTTGGTGTAGACTGTCGGATCAGTATCTCGTATGAAAAGCTGACGAGATTTTTTCAAGTCACTAAATTTATAATCATTTGGTTGAATTTTCACATCATCTCCTGTTTTGCTCTCATCTAAGAGTAAAAATCCTATCGATTTTGCGGCTTGAGTTAGTGGAATATCTAAGTAGGCACCATACTTACCATTCGGTTGGAAATTGACACCATCAGGCCAATTACTTGGAGCGTCCTTAACGTCACCCCAATACCAGACAGACTTATTGCTATAGTCACCATCCGTACGGAAATAATTGATACGAACGTGGTCTTGAGGGATAGGTTGATAGCTGTAAACTTGAAAATCCTTGTCAATCCAGGCCTCATTCATTTGAGGGCTAAGAATTTCGACTGCTTTATCCCCTGAAAGGTTCGTTCCAGCGGCATTATTAATCAAGAAGCTAAGTTTTTTAGGTGCTGAAGACAACTTCACATCTAAATAGACACCATAATCATCCTGTTTGGCTTCAGCAAATGAGGTTGCCCCTGTCGGCCAGGCCCCCTTCTGAGATGATGGTGTCTCAACATCATCCCAAGTCCAAAGTCCAAGCGATGCCTTGTCTGGACTTGGCAACTCTTGGAAATGCAAGCGAATAGACCCATCAGCAATAGGATCCTCAGATGCATTCGTAAGAGCTTGACTATTATTTGTACTTACTGTTTTTGGTATGTTTTCGCTAGTTTCAGTTAGCTTGGAAGTTTCAGTACGACCAGTATTTTCTTCTGGAAGAGAAACTGGCTCATTTACCTTGGAAACAGAGGTATTCTCAGATGCTACAGGAGCTGTTGGCGTTTCAGTTACTAGACCACTGGTAGTAAGACTGGAATCAGCTGGTTCTACCTGTGTGCTGGAGTCGAGCGTTGATACTGCTTCATCTGCTTTCACTCCTTGAACAGCAGAAAAGCTCAAAAAAATAGCTCCAATGGTTACAGAAGCCAAACCTAACTTGTACTTGCGAAGGCTATAACGAAGAACTTTTTCATCATTAGCTTGAGTATTTCTTTTCATAAAAACTCCTTTTTGTTAACGTTTTCATGTTTTTTAATATACCATTTAGCTTTCGTTTATGCAAGCGTTTTCTCTCTTTAAAAATTAAAAAAGAGAGAACCATAAGATTCTCTCAATCTATTAATTATAAATAGAATAATAACGCTTAATCCCTGCCACAATTGCGTTAGCTAAAGTCTCCTGATAAGCAGAGGTGTTCAAACGGGCTGCTTCTTGAGGATTTGACAAGAAACCAAGTTCAAGAAGGACTGCTGGCGCTGTTGTCTCACGCAAGACCGCAAAGGTTTGACGCTTCACGCCCTGATTCTGAGCACCAGTCGTATTAATCAGGCTAGACTGGATGGCATTGGCCAAGGTGTCACTCATGCTCAATCGAGTCGGATTAGCATGGTAGGTTGCATTAATACGTGATGGATATTCTGCATAAGGTTGGTAATAATAAGTCTCAATACCCTGTGCTGCAGAACTTCCTGAAGCATTGATGTGAATACTTACGAAGATATCAGATTCGGAGGCATTAGCTGCATGTGAACGGTCCGTCAAGTCAACATAGGTATCACTTGTGCGAGTGGTTACAACTTGATAACCTTCTGCTTCTAATTTAGCTTTCACACGACTTTGGATAGCCAAGGTCAAGCTCTTTTCAGAGATACTGATTTACCACCTAGGCCAATGAATTTACCGTCATTGTCAACCAAATAGACATGAGAATTATAAAGACCGCTATCACCCTTATGGTTGCTTGAACGAACGGTTACCTTGTAGTCTCCATTAGCTTGCTTAGCTGCCTTATACCAGATGATATCATCTTGGCCGTTCTTTTCTGACCAGGTTGGAACCAAGACTTCTTTGAAGCCACGTGGGGCAACCAAGTTTGAGATAACAACATCGTAGCTACCAGTAGCATTGTTGAGACCAGTGATAGCAAGGTCGGCTTTAGGTTCTGACAAAGTAACATTTGTTTGTGTGCCTCCCACACCGATTTGTGAACCATCGTTTTGGATATAGTAAAGATGAACATTATAAATACCTGTAGAGTATTTATGGTTAGCCACTTGGACAGTAACCTTATAATTGCCATCTGTTTGACGTGTGGCTTCATACCAGCGAATATCATCTTGGCCATCAACCTCAGACCAGATTGGAACCTGAACTGTACGCACACCCTTAGGACTATAGACATCACTGATGACTACATCAAAAGTTCCAGCACCATTGTTATTTAAGATAGAAATACTACCACTTGACTTAGTTTGATTTACGTTTATTCCTGTTGCCGCTACAAACTCTTTCGAACCAGATTCTCCAATAATATAAACGTGAACAAAATAACGTCCCTGCGTATCTTTATGGTCACTTGCCTTAATAGTTACACGATAACTGCCATCAGTTTGCTTAGTCGCCTTATGCCAGACCAAGTCATCCTGTCCATTTACTTCACTCCATGTTGGTACCAAAACTTCCTTAACACCTAGTGGTGCTGAGATATTAGTAATGACAGCGTCAAAGGTACCAGTCTTTGCATTGTTATTTTCAATCCTTAGTGTTGCACTCGGGCCAACGAAACTAACAGTGGTAGCAGTACTTGAAACATATTCTTTCAAACCAGATTCTCCAACAATGTAGACGTGAACAAAATAACGTCCCTGCGTATCTTTATGGTCGCTTGCCTTAATAGTTACACGATAACTGCCATCAGTTTGCTTAGTCGCCTTATGCCAGACCAAGTCGTCCTGTCCATTTACTTCACTCCATGTTGGTACCAAAACTTCCTTAACACCTAGTGGTGCTGAGATATTTTTGATAACGGCATCAAAGGTACCAGTCTTTGCATTGTTATTCTCAATCCTTAGTATTGCACTCGGGCCAACAAAACTAACAGTGGTAGCAGTACTTGAAACATATTCTTTCGAACCAGATTCTCCAACAATGTAGACGTGAACAAAATAACGTCCCTGCGTATCTTTATGGTCGCTTGCCTTAATAGTTACACGATAACTGCCATCAGTTTGCTTAGTCGCCTTATGCCAGACCAAGTCGTCCTGTCCATTTACTTCACTCCATGTTGGTACCAAAACTTCCTTAACACCTAGTGGTGCTGAGATATTTTTGATAACGGCATCAAAAGTTCCTGACTTAGCATTATTGTTTTCAATAGTAAAACTTGCTTTGGGTTTCAACTGATCTGGTGTCTTACCAATAAAAACTTGAGTTGTTGTTCCACCAACACCAGTTAATTGGCCATCTTTTTGAACATAATAAAGGTGAACATTATAAAGGCCTGTTGAGTTTTTATGAGCTGAAGCTTTAACGTTTACTGTGTAAGTTCCATTATTTTGACGGTTAGCCGTATACCAGATAATGTCATCTTGGCCATTAATTTCTGACCAAATTGGAACAGAGACTGTTTGAACACCATTTGGTGCTTTGACATTAGAGATGACAACATCAAAGCTACCAAGAGTTGGATTGTTATTAACAATAGAAATAGTCCCACTCAAATCGCCTTGAGTTGGATCTGCTTCGACACTGGCATTAGCAGTAAATCGTCCTGTATAGTCCACGCTTTGGTCAAAGACATGTTTACCTGGCAAGAGATTAGCTGTAGCTGAAAATTGCCATGCACCAGTTTTGGCATTATAGCGCATGTTTTTAGCGCTCGTTGCTGTAAGACTTGACGATGGGTACTGGGCAACCCAGAAATTCTCAATACCAAATTGAGAGGTTGAGACAGGTCCACGGTAGCCTAGATTGTTCTCATCCAACCAGCTGGCACTTGTGTAGAACATCAAGTTGTTGTATCCATGCTTACGCATTTCGTTAACCCAAGCTTGAGTGTTACGGTTGATATTTGGAAGCATATTAGAGTCTTCGAAAGTCATTAACCATAACAGTACTCTTTGGAAGGTTCAGTTTTTGTGCAGCTTGGATGTAGAAACGAGCCTCTGCACGTGCTTCTTCCTCAGTTGTGTATCGAGAAAAATGATAGGTTGATACTTGAAGACCAGCAATTTGAGCATTGCGAACTTGTGATGGGTGCTTTAGGGTTGTTGTACCAAGTGTCCTCAGTCAACTTGACAACGACACCACCCACACCTTGACGTGCAAGAGCACGATAGTCATCTACACTGATATCACCATTATGGCTGCTGACATCGATAAAAGTCTTTGGTTGTACCTTAAGCGTTTGCGAAGGAACATCCGTGGAATTCGTCAATTTAGCAGGTGTTGCTACAGCACTGTTTGACGTCTCCGAACTTGTCGCACTTGTAGAAGCTGTTGCACTTTCTGAACTTACAACTGAAGACGTTACTGAAGTTGATGCCGTTGCAGCCTCGGAACTTTGTGAAGCAGGAGACATAGATACCGCTGGAGCACTAGGTTTTGCCACCTCACTCGTAGCTACGGGTGCTGAAACAGTTGAACTAGGAGTTACAGGCAAGGCTGCTTCTCCACCAAAAATCTCAGCCGCTGTCGCAGATTGATACTGATTTTCCTCAGTAACAGAAGGAGTATTGGTCGTCGCCACTTCATCAGCTTGAGCAACCTGAGTTGTGACAGCCAAAAGAACAGCCGCACTGGCATAGTAGATAAAATCTTTCGTTCGCATTTAACTTTCCTTTTGCATTTTTAATATGTCAACCATTTTACCATAGAAAAACTCTAATGGAAAGCTTATTGTTAAAAATTTCTAAATAAAATAAAAATATTATAAAACCTTAAGTACTTATGAACTTACTATTCGTACAACATGAAAACCTTTTAACTATATATTTGAATTACTCTTTGAAAAGCAGGGAAAGAATTTTGCTATATCACTAAAGATGAAAATGTGTGACAAAAGAAAAATTCCCGAACTTCTATCCGAGAATTTTATCAGCTTTATTTACGTTTTGGTGGGTTATGGATAGCTTCTCCAAGTACGTCAGCAAAGGCTTCATACATGTTTCAGAGAAGGTTGGGTGACCGTGGATAGATTGCAAGAGTTCATCTACAGTCAATTCATTTTCCATAATTGTTGATGCTTCGTTAATCAATTCAGCTGCGGCTGGACCGATAATATGAACACCAAGGATTTCATGGTACTTCGCATCTGCAACGACTTTAACAAAACCTTGAGCTTCATTTGAAGCGATGGCACGTCCGTTACCAGCAAAGCTTGATTTACCAATGAGAACATCACCGTATTTAGCGCGTGCATCTTCTTCAGTAAGACCACACATTGCTACTTCTGGGTGAGTGTAGACAGCTGCTGGTGTGTAGTCAAGGTGAGCCTTACGGACATTGCCACGCATAGCATTTTCAGCTGCAACTTCACCCATACGGTAAGCAGCGTGAGCAAGCATCTTAGTTCCGTTAACATCACCCGGTGCGTAGATTCCTGGGGATTGATGTTTCTTGATAAGCATTAACTTTGATACGACCACGGTCAAGTTCAAGGTTAAGATTTTCAAGACCATCCAATTGAGGGACACGACCGATTGAAAGAAGGGCACGATCCGCTACAATCTCTTCACCATTATTAAGTTTTAGGGTCAATTGGTTGTTAGCTTCTACAATCTCAGAAACCCCAACAGATGTCATGATCTTCATACCCTTCTTAGCAAGGATTTTTTGAAGTTCAAGAGATACTTCTTTATCCATAGCAGGAATAATGCGGTCAGCCATCTCAACAACAGTCACTTCTACACCGTATGAGGCATAAACAAGACCAAGCTCGATACCAACGACACCACCACCCATAACTGCAAGTGATTTAGGCAATTCACGCAAGTCAAGGATATCATCTGATGTCATCACAAGTTGTGACTCAATTCCAGGGATATTGATACGAGACACTTTTGATCCAGTCGCAAGGATAATATTACGTCCCTTGATTGTTTCTGAACCAATAGTAACTGTCTTATCTGGATTAACTTGACCAAGACCATTGAAAATAGTGACCTTGTTAGCCTTCAAAAGCCCTTGAACACCACCAGTAAGTGTCTTAACGACAGAGTTCTTAAAGTCAACTGTCTTATCCATATCGATAGTGTAGTTTGTTGACGCTAGGTTGATACCACGACCTGCAGCAATCTTAAGTCCATCAAGGATTTCTGCATTTTTAAGGTAGGTCTTAGTTGGGATACATCCTTTATTCAAACATGTTCCACCAAATTCAGATTTTTCAACGATAGCAACCTTACCACCAAGTTGCGCACCACGAATGGCAGAATAGTAACCAGCAGGACCACCACCGACAACGATAATATCGTACTCATTGTCAACAAGCGGTGCTTTTTCTGCAGCAGCTGCTGGAGCAGCTTGGGCAGGAGCTTTAGGAACTTCAAGACCAGCTGATTCCAACTGAACAGTTGCTTCTGCAACAGGTGCGCTAGCAGCGTTATCAGCCACAACTTCACCTTCTGCTCCAATATAACCAATAACCTCAGTAACTGGTACAGTTTCACCAGCCTGACGCGTAATCTTCAAAAGAACACCAGAATCTTCTGCTTCAAGTTCCATGTTCGTCTTATCTGACATGATTTCAAGGAGAATATCTCCCTCATTAACCACATCACCCTCTTGTTTTTTCCACTCGATGATTTCGCCTTCCTGCATGTCCACACCAAGCTTAGGCATAATAATCTCAAAAGCCATATTTATATGATACTAAGGACGCTAAAATGCGACAGAAAATTTTAGTCGTTTTGACACGTCAGCCTGCTGACGTAGTACAGACTATCTAAATTCCGAAGCATTTCGTTCGAGTTCAGATCGACTCAAACGCTTTTACGCCCTCTCCTTTCTATTAAAACTTCAGTTTTCAGATATTTTTTTCTTAAATCAACAATTCCATAGGATTTTCAATCAAATGTTTCAAATCAACCATGAATTTGGCACCATTCATACCATCTACAATACGGTGGTCAATTGTCAAGCATAGACCCATGATTGGACGTACGACAACTTCTCCATCAACAACAACTGGAGTCTGAATCGTTGCTGAAACACCAAGGATAGCTGAGTTTGGTTGGTTGATGATTGGGTTAAATGATTTGGTTCCAAACATTCCCAAGTTAGTAATAGAGAAGGTTGAACCTGACATTTCAGCAGCCTTCAATTTACCAGCCTGAGCTTTCTTGATGACATCCTTAGAGGCCACAACAAACTCAGACAAACTCATCTTATCTGCACCGTGAACGACAGGTACAATCAAGCCATCATCGAGACCAACGGCAATACCGAGATTAACAAATTTGTGTAATTCGATATTTTGCGCATCGTCAATCAAGGATGCATTGAGGTAACGGTGTTCCTCTTTCATAAGGGTACGCACAACTGCCAAACCAATCAAATCAGTGAAGGTTACCTTCATGCCAGTCTTATTCATGATTGGATCAAGGACTTGCTTACGAAGAGCCATTAGGTTAGTCATGTCCACGTCATAGTTAAGGGTGAAGGTTGGTGCAGTCAAGTATGAGTGCGTCATTCCCTTAGAAATCGCCTTACGCATAGCAGACATTGGGATAACTTCCACGCCTTCTGGCAAGACTTTTTCAGGTTTAGCTTCAACCACAGGTGCAGCCGCCGCTTCCTTAACTTGCGCTGGAGCACTGATTGCAAGGATGTCTTCCTTAGTAATCTTACCACCAAAGCCTGTTCCAGATACGCTAGCTAAGTCAATACCAAGGTCCGCTGCAATCTTACGTGCCAGTGGAGTCACCTTAGGTTGAGCACCTTTAAAGTTCTCAACGTCATCAGCATGAACACGACCTTTTGCTCCAGTTCCTGGAACTTGAGTGAGGTCAATACCCAACTCACGCGCCACCTTACGGGCCTTAGGCGTTGCACGTACTTTTCCACCTTCGTGTACGACAGGAGCCTGGGTTGCCACTACAGGTGCTTCTACAGTAGCAACTTCTTCAACTTTTGGAGCAGGTTCAGCAGCTGGTGCGCTAGCTACGTTATCAGCCACCACTTCACCTTCTGCTCCAATATAACCAATAACCTCAGTAACTGGTACAGTTTCACCAGCCTGACGCGTAATCTTCAAAAGGACACCTGAATCCTCTGCTTCAAGTTCCATGTTCGTCTTATCTGACATGATTTCAAGAAGGATATCTCCCTCATTAACCACATCACCCTCTTGTTTCTTCCACTCGATGATTTCGCCTTCCTGCATATCAACACCAAGCTTAGGCATAATAATCTCAAAAGCCATATTTTATGATACTAAGAACGCTAAAATGCGACAGAATTTTAGGAGTTTTACGTTAGTGTGCTTGCACACCAGTAAAACTATCTAAATTCCGAAGCATTTCGTTCGAGTTCAAATCAACTCAAACGCTTTAACGCCCTCTCCTTTCTACTTTAAATTATAATTTCCGATACTCCCACAGTGAAAACAAGAAACACATTTTACTAGCGAGAAATATCACTTAACCATCGCTAGAAAGTTAGTTTCCTTTATTGGCCATCTTGATAATTGCAGCCTTAATCTTTTCAACATCTGGAAGAACCGCTTGTTCCAAGACACGCGCATAAGGTACAGGCACATCTTCACTTGCCAAACGTACAATTGGGTGGTCAAGGTAATCAAAAGCTTCACTTTCTGTAACCATAGCAGCAATCTCACCGATGAATCCACCTGTCTTATAAGCATCATTGACCAACATAAGTTTACCAGTCTTCTTAACTGACTCGAAAATCAATTCCTTATCAAGTGGGATAAGCGTGCGTGGGTCAACAACCTCAACATTAATACCTTGTTCAGCCACTTCTTCAGCAGCCTTAAGAGCACGTTCCAACATACGACCATATGTGACAATAGTAAGGTCAGTTCCTTCACGCTTGATTTCACCTTTTCCAAGTGGAATGTAGAAATCAGGGTCTTGTGTCACTTCCTCTTTTTTACCGTAAAGTGCTTTTGGTTCCATGAAGATAACAATGTTATTGTCTTGAATAGCAGATTTCAAAAGACCTTTAGCGTCGTTAGCATTACCTGGAGCAACCACTTTAATCCCTGGAATGTGAGTCAACCATGACTCAAGAGATTGTGAGTGCTGTGCCGCAGAACCAATCCCTGAACCAGAAGCTACACGGAAGGTTACAGGAGTCTTCAAACCACCACCAAACATGTAGTTGTTTTTTGCACCATTATTAACGATAGCGTCAAGGGCAATCGTGATGAAGTCCATGAAAGTCAAGTCAACGATTGGACGAAGACCTGTAATGGCAGACCCAACAGCTGCACCAGCGATAGCTGCTTCTGAAATTGGTGTATCTTTAACACGTTTCTCACCAAACTCTGCCAACATACCAACTGATGTACCGAAGTCACCACCATAGATACCGACATCTTCACCCATAAGGAAGATATTTTCGTCTTTACGCATTTCCTCGCTCATAGCAAGGTTTACTGCCTCACGCAAGGCCATCAATTTTGTTTCACTCATACTTGTATTCCTCAACCTTTCTCTTTAGTCTACCCATACATCTTCAAAGGCAACTGAAAGTTCTGGATCTGGGCTATTTTGGGCGAACTCATAAGCTGCATCAACCTCTGCCTTAACTTGGCTTTGGATAGCATCTAACTCTTCAGCGCTTGCGATATTTTCAGCAACGAGATAGTCACGGTATTTAATAATAGGGTCGTTATTGTTCTTCCACTCGTCAACTTCTTCCTTAGTACGGTAAACACCCGCATCGGCAGTTGAGTGACCGAACCAACGGTAAGATTCTACCTCAACGATAGCAGGACCATTGCCACCACGGACATGCTCAACAGCCTTGCCCATTGTTTCATATACAGCCAAAACATCGTTACCATCTTCACAGTAGAAACCAGGAATGCCATAAGCTTCCGCACGTGTATAAAGGTGAGGTGTATTTGTAGCCTTATGGATATCCATTGAGATACCATAACGGTTATTGATGATAAAGAAGATAACAGGTAATTTCCAAGTAGCTGCCATATTGACTGACTCATGGAATGAACCTTCGTTGGTTGCGCCATCTCCAGAGAATGCCACAACAATGTTTCCTGTTTTTTTGTATTGCTGAGTGAGGGCTGCACCTACGGCAAGAGCGTAACCACCACCAACGATACCATTAGTACCATAGTTACCTTTTTTAAAGTCTGCCAAGTGCATAGAACCACCACGGCCCTTAGAAACACCGGTTGCTTTACCAGCAAGTTCTGCCATCATTTTATTCAAATCCATGTCTTGGGCGATAGATTGTCCGTGACCACGGTGATTTGAAAAGAAGATATCGTCATAGCTCAAGTGTTGAACAGCACCAACGTTGGCTGCTTCCTCACCAACTGAAAAGTGAGTCATCCCTTGAACAAAACCACGACGAACCAATTTATTAATACGTGAATCAAATTCACGAATACGTTCCATTTTAGTGAACATCTCAAGATGTGTCTCTTTAGAAAGTTTTACCATATCGATCTCCTCTATCGAAATTTTTCTATACATCTAGGATAGGTTAAAAAAACTTAATGAGCAAGAAATATGCTTGAAAGATGAAAAGCCTTACAACCTTATCACTTATAGGCAATCCGTATGCTTTTTTTAAGCGCATTATGATATAATTGTATAGATTTTACCCGAATAGGAGAATATTGGACATTGAGTGACGTCATCGTTCACGGGCTTACGGCATGTATAGCTTTTATTTTACAAATTGTTATCTTCAAAGTGACCACACAGAGACCCCTTAGATACTGGATTCTTATTTTAGCAGGTTTAGCAATTTTTGCCTCTAGTTATTTTGGTATTTCCTTTCCAAAATCCGGTTTTATTGGACTTGTACTTCTTCTAGCTAACAAATCTTACAAAAATCTGAGACATACCATTTTGGAGACTTTCTTTATACCTTTCACCTTTGCCTTAATGGTGAGACTGGTCATTTTCCTGATTATTCCAATCTTTTTCCCTTCTGTCCTAGATTATTATTATGCTGGTCCATTTATACTTTTTCTTGCGTTTTTACTATGGTTTGCCCAAAGTGCCCTTCTTCAAGTGGACTACTCTCGAATGATGCAAATTGATAAAGCGAGACCTTGGTACAAATCAACCTCTGTCGCCCTTTGTGGCCTAGCCTTTATCTACTTTGCTTCTGAACTTCTTTCAACAAACATTCACTTTACTATTGCCTTTCTTATTATTACAGCTCTGATTCTATCTGGACAGGTTAATCTCTATAGAAAGGACCTCAGTGCACAAACACAAGAAGCTCAAGAGGAACATTCTCAGCTTCTTCAAAAATCAAGCCAGAACATCAATACTTGGTACCAGAAAAAGACTAGCCAAGAGCTCTTTATCAAGGACGAAGCTGAAAATCTCTACGATATCATCCGTTTCAAACAAAACGAGGAAGCTCAGGAGTTAATTGACTACTTGCTGACTCCGAATCCATTATATAAGAAGATTGATCATTTTTATCGAGACAAACTAGAAAATATTAAACTGCCAGATTTACAGGTACTCTTTGAAGCTAAATTTCTAAAGGCAAAAGAACTGGATGTTTGGGTTAGTATGGAGGTCCCAGAACCTATTACCGTCTATCCTATTTATCCTTTAGACTGGGTATATGTCCTATCAACTATCTTGGATCATGTCATTGACCAAGCACAAGATAGTGAACAGAAATACCTTAGCTATGCTTATTTTAAGGATGAGGATAGTCAACACTTTGTCGTTGAAAGTTCAAGCACTAAAGAAGATTCAGCTATTACATCTGATTTCTCTGACCCTGAACTAAAACGCGTCAATACTATTCTATCTACTTATCCAAACGTTAACATTGTTTCAAATACACGTGCTGGGATTTATCGCTTACAAATTGAGATTGACATGACTAAAGGAGGTTACAATGATTACTAATATTATCAATCCTCTCTTACAGGCCGTTAGTTTCATTTCTATTTGGTACCTCTACCAGACTATGTCTAAGATTAAGCCACTTCGAGGACACCTTTTACTTCTATTTTTGTCCTATGTAGCTGCAGCGTCCTATTTTAGTCTCGTAAAAATCGTTGTGGACCCGCTTTTCTTCCTTGTTGCCGATTTGGCCCTTGTCAAAGAGCGTTCTTTCTATCATCGATTGCTTTACGCTTTTTATCCAACTATCCTTTTTGATATGGCAAGACGACTACTTTCAATTGTCATTATCCCTCACGTCTTACATATCAAAGGTGATATTACCCTCAACACTAACTTACATATCTTGACCTACATCTTAGCACCATTAATCATTTACCTAATGCTTAAATCTTCGCTGTAGACCTAAATCAGATGAGTAGTCTTGACGAAGCTTGGGCTAGACGTAACTGGTTGCGAAGCACTGCCTTCCTAGCTGTCTATTATGTCTTCTTTACTGTTATCCATGGTCTTAACAGTATTCTTCCAACAGCAAATGACCCTAAAAATTTATTTGAAATAGTTTTCAAGGTCAGTCCTAATAGTTCTGTTATCTTAGTTCTCTATATTGCCCTACTACTATGGGATTTTTACAACTGGAACCAAGCTGTCCACCAACAATCTATCGATAGACTTAACAAAGAACGTCATAAATTGTTGGGTACCATGACTAACTATAGCAAATCCTTTATCCAGATTATTATGCAAAAGCAAACGTCCTTCGACTTATTCAAGAAAAATCTCAAGGAGGTTTCTCTTGCCTTGGAAAATGAAGATACTGCCAAAGCTACTAGTCTACTTGAGATTTATAAAACGGACAATGCTAGCATTGGTAATCCAGAGACTCAAGAAAACTTAGATAGGCTTAGCAATCCAATAATATCTAGTTTCCTCTCTAACCGCATTTTAGAAATGCGAGCTGCTCATATTGATATTGCTATAAACATCAGTCCTCAGTTTGGTGAGATTCCTTTACCTGACTTAGATTTATATCAACTGCTCCAAGCTTCGGATAAAGCGATATTTAAACTACTTCGTCCTGATATCAAGGTCAACAGTAGTTACCTCCAACTAGATCACTCGCAACTCCTTGTCGTTGAATTACCAGTTTTGGCTGATAAGGTTAGCAAAGATAAAGAACTGAATGAGTTGGTTAAGACTTTGCCAAATGTTGACTATCGTATCGGTTTACATGCAGGTTATCTGACTCAAATAATTGAAATCTTTGAACCTGGATATTAAGATGATATTGAAAAAGAGCCGGTGGCTCTTTTTTTGTTGCTTTTTATCTCTTCACTCTCAAACTTCCTAGCATTTTTGAACGAAGATAATTCTTCGACATACAAAAAGACACCCAAAATCATATAGACTGAGTGTCTCTACAAATAGTAAACTCCGACTAGTGTAGCTTAGAAGGCACCGCCTCCGCCTCCTCCGCCACCACCAGAGAAGCCACCGCCTCCAAAGCCGCCACTACCACTGTTCGAATTGATAGAGAAGCTACTTACGCTATCTGAGGCAGAAACGTAAGATTCTAGATAATTGACATTATTCATCATGATAAACGGTGCTGCTGAATAAGTAAACTCATCTAGAGATGGATTACTGAGGTGAATGTTGTAACGTTTTAGGACATCACTAACTTTTTTCGCCTGTCCATAGAGTGTCGCATAAACCAGGATACGATTCCAAAGGATAACAGATTCTAGTTCGGATTCTTTAAAACTAGGAATACTCTTAATCATATTTTTAAAGCTATGCCACTGGTAATAGGTTGAAATTTGAGTTGCATCAAGACATCTCTGACGACGTCTCTTCACTAAGTACCAGAATAAAATCGTAACTCCTGCTATAGGTAGAAGGCCAAGAATATAGTAAAAACCTAGTCCTGATCCAAAAGCAGCAAATAAGAACAAGGTTGAAAGAATACAAAGCACCATTGAAAGTACCAAAGCTGCTACTCCCAATATGTTAAATGTCTTTTCTTTCGGACTAAAATCTCTATAAATTTTAGGAAGTCCAAGCGCAAATTCCTCTTTTTCTACGCCTTTTGCTACTTGATAGCCGTCATTAGTGAATTGATATTTGACACGTTTTCCTTGGGAACGTATTGCTTCACGCTCATAGCTTGTTCTAGCACTCTTAAATTGTTTTTCTAAGCCATCTTTATCAAGATAATAGCGCGAGAACATTTCCGTATCTCTAATTTCCATGCGACCATCAAACAACATATCCAAGAAAGACACTTCAAATGAAGAGAGCCCCTCCTTTTCAATACGTGTCAGAATATTACTATCACCTTCTTGTCTATAGGTGAGATGACCTCTATCAATCAAATCAAGGATGGTAGCTTGTACCATATATTTAAACTTCAGAGGACCCGTTTCTTCTTTTAGACCTGTTTTGTCGAACGACTGATTATAAACATTCTTGGCTAGGACCAAAGGTGCTAAATTTTGAGGGGCTTCATAAAGACGGGCATCTCGAGGGAAAGAAGGCATCCTAGTGCTATAAAGAACAATGAGGTAACAGAAAATACCAATAAGAACAAAGCTTAAGATCACAAGTGGTAAGATGACATAAAAAATGCGTCGAAAGTTTTCTTTAGATTTCTTGATATCTGCTTCTTTTTTTAGAAAGTCTGCCTTATTCGTCTTATTTAATAAGTAAGCCTGATTATTTTCTCGTAAAGCACTGGTCATCGGCCAGTAGGCGTGTAATTCCAATTTACCTGATGCTGGTAAATTGTCTACATGAACCTGATAACCTGTAGAAGTACGCTTAACCTGTGGGTCTTTTCCAAAATAGCCAGCGTGAGCGTAAAGCTCTCCTTGACTTGCATCCAGACCATCAACTGTGAAGTCAACTTGTCCAAATCCTTTATCCCAATCAGAAATAGGAAACCAATTTAAAACTGCAATATCTGAATATAGATTCAATAGGTGTTGGATCTGCCAAGTAACTTTGAGGACAACCCTATCACCATCTGAACCTGAATTATAAACTTTGAGTTTAACACCATCATAAGAGTCTGTTTTTTCAACTGTAATATCTGTTTTTTCTTTCCCATTTACGGTTGCTGAAACCTTGGGATCATCCATAATAGAATAACCACCAATTTTCCCCAAGGTTACATACTGACCTTTATAGTCACTATCAAAATCATAAGTCACTTCCTGAGTAAACGTTGCATTACCATCATCATGTATAGAAAGGTGACCAACATATGAAGGTAGACTATACTCTACCTCATCCTCGTCAGCTTGAACGTGTTGCAAAGAAAGTGGCAGAAAACAGGCTAACAAAACAGTTAAAGCAAGGTATTTAACAAGACCTTTCAGTATCTTTTTCATCATTTTGCTCCTTTAAGGACTAAAAAAGCAGGTGCAACACCAAGTGTCTCGATGTGCCCTGCTCTGATCTGCTATTTAGGCTTGATAAACAATCTCACCATCACAGATAGTGTATTTAACACTTCCAGTAAGCTCTTCACCTACAAATGGTGAATTAGCTGCTTTAGACTTAAAGTCTGCTGTGACCTGACGTTTTTCCTTGTCTGCAAAAATCACAAGGTCTGCTGGTCCATTTTCAGCCAAATAACCGGCATCGAAGCCATAAAGATCAGATGGGTTGCTAGTCATTACTTTCAAGAGTTCAGTCAAGCTTAAGTGACCTGCATCAACCAAGTAGGTCAATCCAAGAGATAGAGACGTTTCAAGACCAGTCATTCCTGATGGTGCTTTTAGTCACATCATCGACATTCTTTTCATCGGCATGGTGTGGCGCGTGGTCTGTGGCAATAACTGAGATAACTCCAGATTTCAACCCTTCGATAACGGCCTGACGGTCAGATTCCAAACGAAGTGGTGGGTTCATCTTGGCATTAGCACCTTTTGAGAGCAAGAGGTCTTCAGTCTTAGAGAAATGCTGCGGTGCCACTTCGGCAGTAACTTGAGCTCCAAGTTTTTGAGCAAACTCAACGACTTTTACAGATTCAGCTTTTGACAAGTGTTGAATATGAACATGTGCTTGTGTATCATAAGCAATCATGACATCACGCGCAATCATACTGTACTCAGCTACGCCAGTTGCCCCACAAATATGAAATTCTTTTTTAGCAATATTCTCATTGAAACCGAGAATACCATTAAGATTGGGATCCTCCTCGTGAAGACTGATAAAGGTATTATTCTCTTTAGCTGACTCCATGGCTTTTTTGACAATCCCAGCATTGGTCAAGGGAATACCGTCATCTGAGAATCCGACAGCACCAGCTTCAAGCAAACCCTTGAAATCAGTGAGGTTTTCACCATCAAAATTCTTAGTAATAGTCGCAACAGACTTAACATGAATATTTTCCTTAGCTGCCGAAGTCAAGACCTCCTCCAAGGTTTCCTTGTCTGAGATCGTTGGATTTGTGTTAGCCATCATTACAACTGTTGTAAAACCACCGGCAGCAGCTGCTAAGGCCCCAGTATGAATGTCTTCCTTATGAGTTTGACCCGGCTCACGGAAGTGAACATGGATATCCACCAAGCCAGGAGCAACCACAAGACCAGTCGCATCGATGACTTGAGCATCTCCAGCCTCGATATTTTCAGCAATCTTAACGACTTTTTTACCATCAACAAGAACATCAGCTCGCGTATCCAAACCAGACTTAGGGTCTACAACACGACCATTTTTAATCAGTAACATAATCTTCCAACTTTCTATTTTACTTCAACCAATCAATTGGAGATTGGCCTTGAGATACAAGGTAGGCATTGGCTTTTGAAAATGGCTTGCTGCCAAAAAAACCACGATAGGCCGACAAGGGACTCGGATGGGCACTCTCAATAATGGCATGTTTAGAATTAGTCACTAGTGCCTTCTTCTTACGAGCATAGCCACCCCAAAGTATAAAGACAACAGGAGTATCCTTTTGATTGAGAACCTTAATCACAGCATCTGTAAAAGGTTCCCAAACCTGACCAGCATGCCCATTTGCTTGACCTGCTGGAACTGTTAGACAGGCATTAAGCAAAAGCACCCCCTGCTCTGCCCATGACGTTAAATCATGAAAGAATCTAGGACCTAAATCTTCCTCTAATTCCTTGAGAATATTTCAAAGACGGGGGAGCTGGAAGGCTATCAGGTACCGAGAAGGAAAGTCCCTGTGCTTGATGAGGCCCATGATAAGGGTCCTGACCAAGGATTACCACCCGCACTTCTTCAAACGGAGTCTCCAACAAGGCATTAAAAACCTTGTCACGTGGCGGATAAACCGTCCCCTGGCTATAAACCTGGTCCATAAACTGATTTATCTTTGAAAAATAATGGTCAGGCAGCTCCTCTTTTAGAAGCTTGTGCCATGTCGAATGTTCCATAAAAACCTCTTTTTAGACTGTTTTACACCCTAAATTATACCATAATTTGTAGGGAATATTCGGAAAATACTGAAAAAACACCATGATTACGAAGCATTTCCTATCAAGTTTTAAAAATACATTACTCCACAAGTTTAAAGGGCTTACAACCTTTAACTCGTTATAGTTTTATGCTATAATTTAAACTTGTATTTTAACAGAAAAGGTAACCCTATGACTACGTATGAAAATTTAAGAGCAGCCAGACGAGGTCCCATTGTCAGCATCGCTGCCTACCTTCTTCTTACCATTGCAAAACTTCTAGCTGGACACTTTTTAAATTCTAGCTCTTTGATTGCCGATGGTTTCAATAACTTGTCAGATATTTTAGGGAACGTGGCCCTACTCATTGGATTGCACCTAGCTAGTCAACCTGCTGATGCAGATCATAGGTTTGGTCATTGGAAGATTGAAGACTTATCAAGCCTAGTCACTTCCTTTATCATGTTCGTGGTAGGCTTCCAAGTCCTAATTCAAACAGTCCGAAAGATTTTTCTAAGAGAGGAAACTGTAGTCGATCCCCTTGGTGCAACCGTCGGAGTTCTTTCTGCTATCGTCATGTGTGGCGTTTACTTATACAATAAAGGACTTGCCAAAAAGCTGAAATCTAGCGCTTTGATTGCGGCTGCTAAGGATAATCTCTCCGATGCCGTAACTTCTATTGGAACGTCAATCGCCATTGTTGCAGCATCCTTCAACCTCACGATTATTGACTATATTACAGCCATTATCATTACCTCCTTCATTCTAAAGACAGCCTATGATATCTTCATGGAAGCAACCTTTAGTTTGTCAGACGGTTTCGATGAGAGAAACCTCAAAGCCTATGAGAAAGCGATTCTTGAGATTCCAAAAGTCACTAAGGTTAAGAAGCAGCGTGGCCGTTCTTATGGTAGCAACGTCTATCTTGATATTGTGGTTGAAATGAATCCTGACCTCTCTGTTTACGAGAGTCATGCCATTACTGAACAAATTGAAAAGGTTCTCAGCAAGCGTTTCTCTGTCTATGACACTGATGTCCATGTAGAACCAGCTGCTATTCCCGAAGATGAAATTTATGGCAATGTCCTTCACAAACTCTCTCGCAATGAAAAGATTATTCTGTCAAAAATTCCTGACTATGAAAATCTCTTAGCACCAGACTTCTACTTAATCGATGAAAATGGTCACCACCACAATCGTGAAGAAGTTATTGCCAATCACCAACCACTTCTCAATAATTTTGACAGCTTCAAGATGACATCTGTTAGTCAAAAAACGAAATTAATTAGTTATGAGTTGGGAGGAAATTTCCACACTAGTATCTGGCGTCGAAATGAAACCTGGTTCATGATTTACCACCAAGTCACAAGGATAAAAGATGAAAAGTAACGAGCAAGTAAGCTCGTTTTTTTCTGCTTTCAAATAGATTTTGTGTAACATTCAATCGATTCTAAAAAATACATTAAAATACTAAATGTTAGGAAAACTGTAACTTTTATATGTTATAATGAAAGTGTTTGTCACTACCGAATTTAGGGTTTTGACAGGCAAATGATATTAATAGATAAAAATAGGTTCTGGAAGCTACAGAACCCCATAGATATTAAAGGAGACACATTGTGAAAAAGAAAATTGTTGCCGTCCTTTTAGCAGCTTGTCTAGCCCTAGCACCGAGTTTGTCTAGTGCAGACGAATTGATGGATATCACACGCGCTGCTGGTTATACTGAAGCCACTGAGGCCTATCGCCCCAAATCAACCCTCTTAATCAATGGAAATACCGGAGACGTCCTCTGGGAAGAAAATGCTGCTGAGGTGCGTGACCCAGCTTCTATGTCTAAGGCCATGACACTTTATTTGGTCTTTGAAGCCATGTCTAAAGGAGAGATTTCTGAAGATACTGTTATCACAGCTACTCCAACCGACCAAGCTATTGCCGATATTTACGAAATTTCAAACAACAAGATTGTTGCGGGTGTTGATTATACCGTTTCAGAACTCATCACTATGACAGCGGTGCCTTCCTCTAACGTTACAACCGTGATGCTAGCCAACTACTTGACCAATAATGATCCTGATAAATGGCTAGACATGATGAATGAGAAATCTAAAGAGCTAGGGATGACCAATACCAAATGGTTCAACGCTTCTGGTGCCGTTGCTGTTGCCTTCAAAGGTTACTACAGTCCTCAACGTTATGATAACAACCAAACCAACCAAACAACTGCGCGTGATTTGGCTATCATGACCTACAACTTCATCAAGAAATACCCTGACATTCTCAAGTACACTAGCAAACCTGTCGTCACAGTTAAAAAAGGAACACCTTACGAGGAAACCTTTGAAACCTACAACTACTCTATTCCAGGTGCTAAATATGGAATTGATGGGGTTGATGGGTTGAAGACAGGCTCTAGCCCAGAAGGTGCCTTCAACTATATTGACACCATCAAACGTGGTGATCAACGTATGATTGCTGTCATCATGGGTTCTGGTGATTGGTCTGACCAAACAGGTGAAGAGATTCGTCATACCTTTGGTAATGCTCTCGTTGAGAAGATGTACAAAGACTTCTCTTACAAGAAAGTTCTTAGCAAGGGTGAACAAGAAATCGACGGTAAAAAATACAATGTCGAAAAAGACGTCTATGCCACCGTTAAAAAAGGTAAAGACCCTAAAATCTCTGTTAAAGATGATCACATTGTCATTGATAATGGTCTGAAGACAGTGTCACCTAATATCAAAGCTACTTCTGTTAAGGCAACTAAAGTTAAGGGATGGTTCGATTTTGGAAGTAACCAGAAAGATAAAAAGGCTACTAAAACAACAGATAAGAGCCAACTCCCAGTTTATTTCTGGTTGCTATGTCTTGTCCCAGTTGGACTCCTCTACTTCATTTACCTTAATGAAAAAGGACGTCGTCAAAAAGTTAAAGAACGTCGTCAAGCAAGACAAATCAATAAATAAAAGAAAGCGTGTCCATGACACGTTTTTTTTTATACTCTATTCAAGGAAGTCCCCCAAGAATACTGATAAAACCACCCAAAACTATGCTATAATAGACGAGTATGACTTTTTTTACAAACATATAACAAAAATGGATTAAAGGATGCTTTTAAAAGAGTGTCTAAACGTTGTTACTAAGGAGATTATTTTGAAAAAGAAATTGTTAGGACTCTTCCTGGTAGCTAGTCTGGCTTTAGCTCCCCGTCTGTCGTCCGCTGACCAACTAGTAGATATAGCACAAAAAGCGGGCTACAAGGAAGCCACCGAGACCTATAGACCTAAATCATCACTTTTGATTGATGCCAATACTGGTGATATCCTTTGGCAAGATAACATTGATGAAGTACGTGACCCCGCTTCCATGAGTAAAGTCATGTCTCTCTACTTGGTTTTTGATGCTTTGTCAAAGGGAGAAATCAAAGAAGACACCGTGATTACAGCCAAACCAACCGATGAGGCTATTGCTAATATCTACGAAATCTCAAACAACAAGATTGTTTCTGGAGTTAAATACACGGTTTCAGAACTTATCACTATGACAGCTGTTCCCTCTTCAAATGCGGCGACAGTCATGCTTGCCAACTATCTCAGTGATAATGACCCTGACAAGTGGATTGATCGTATGAACGAGAAGTCTAAAGAGCTCGGCATGACAAAGACCAAATGGTACAATGCCTCTGGAGCTGGTGCGGCATCTTACAAGGCTACTACACGCCTAAACGTTATGATAATAACCACTCTAACCAGACGACAGCCCGTGATTTGTCTATCATGGCTTATAACCTTATCAAACATCACCCTGAAATCCTCAGATACACTAGCCAACAGACAGTAACTGTCAAAAAAGGAACACCATACGAGGAAACCTTTGAAAATTACAACTACTCCTTGCCTGGTGCTGATTATGGCCTTAAAGGAGTGGATGGCCTTAAGACAGGTTCAAGTCCACGAGGAGATTACAACTACATCTCCACATGCAAACGAGGGAATCAACGTGTCATTTCAGTTATCCTGGGCGTTGGAAATAGGGAAGATGAAAGTAGCGAAAAAATCCGCCATGCCTTCGGTAACTCCCTTATTGAGAAAATGTTTAAAGACTATTCCTACAAGAAAGTCCTAAGCAAGGGCAAACAAAAGATTGATGGTATAAAATACGATGTCCAAAAAGATGTCTATGCCACAGTGAAAAAAGGGCAAGAACCTAAGATTAGTGTTAAAGATGATTCTATCGTCGTAGATAACGAACTAAAAACGGTATCACCTAAAATTAAGGCAACTACCGTAAAAGCGACTAAAACTGGCTTCTTCCTCTTTTCAGGCGGTCAGAAGGACAAACAAACAAGCAATAAGCATAACTTTATGAAACACTTTGCTCTGTTCTGCTTCCTCTTATTACCACTTTATGTGCTCTACTTGATTTTTATCAACGAGAAAAAGCGTCGTCAAAAAGTCAAAGAATGCCGACAAGCTCGACAAATCAATAACTAAAAGAACGTGCTCAACCGAGCACGTTTTTAGTTGTCTCCAAGAAATGTTTTGAGATGAGACATCTCATTTCGCATTTGTTCCAATCCCTCTTGATAGATGGCCTCAAATTTTTCAGGATCCTTCTCCAATCGACCAACTTCAAGCGCATGCTCTGGACGAATGGCATAAAGATTGCCAGTTTTTTCCAAAGCCTCAATCTTTTCAATACTCTTATTGTAGTGGATATGGCGATTTGATGCTACTTGGACAAATTCAGGGTATTTGCGGTAAAAGAGCTTGTAGATTCGCTTACTCGTTTTAGATGGCTCTTTACGATAACCCTTAGGTCGCGTCAGAACGACAATAAGTTTGTCAAAGCCCAGATTTTCCATAAAATCAATGGGAAGACTATCAGACAGTCCACCATCCATGTAGCGTTTACCCTTATACTCGACAATTTCAGAAACCAAAGGTAGGGCGGAACTTGCACGAAGAGCTTCCATCTGCTCAAAGACATGATCAATCTTGATATAGTCTGGTTTTCCGGTCTCAATATCTGTAGTAACCACATAGAAGGGAACACCCGAATCAGCAAAGGCCTCCTGATCAAAAACGTCTAACTCCATTGGAACCTTATAATAGGAGAACTCCTTATTAACGAAGTTACCGGTTGTCAGCCATGACCAGAAACTCATGTAGCGACGGTCTCCCATGAACCGTTTGTTGTAGCGCAGGGCTCTTTTGGGCTGGTTAGAAAGGTAATTAACACCAAAAAGCGCTCCAGCTGATACTGATACAACGCCGTCTACTTTGATTCCAGCTTCTAAAAAGGCATCTAAAACACCAGCAGTGTATAAGCCACGCATGCCTCCGCCTTCAAGGACTAAGCCTACCTTCATTCTAAAATCTCCTTCTTGATTGGTTCTGCTAGGACTTGATAACCTTGTGGACTCAAGTGTAAACCATCCGTTGTGTACGTGTCATTTAACTGTCCTTGGGCATCTGTCAGGTAATCATAAAGATCAACATAGGTCACACCAGGGAGAACAGCTAATTGTTGATTCAGCTCACGGACAGTTGCATTATTTCGAATCTTAACCTTAGAAGCATATTGTGATTTTTCACTAACTGGAAAAACACTCAGCAAATAGACCTCAGTAAAGAGGGATTCCTGACGAACTGTCATGATAATATCGGAAATACGATTGACGATATCTCGAATAGGGTAACCCCTTCCGATGTCGTTAATACCAATCAAGAGTACCAGTTTACTGGGTTCCAAATCTAAAACTTGCTCTTTAAGGTGTTCTAAAAGCCAAACCGAGTCTGTTCCTGCAATCCCACGGTTTATCAAGGGAAAATCTCGACCCAAGTATTTTTTCAACGCAAAAAACTCCGTGATGGAGTCCCCTGCAAAAACAATTTGGCCTTTGTCTAACTTTTGATTTTCATTCACAAATTTGGCTAAACGCTCTTCTTGATAGGCCACAAGCTCGGGCCTAGTTGTTTCAATCATACTTCATCCTTTTTTCTTAAATATTATACGCGCTACCGTGATTAAAGCTAGAAAAGTTCCAAGTCCAAGAAATAGCCAGGCAAGATTTTCAAAACCTGATTTATTGGCCAAAAGGGCACCGGAAAGTAGAAATCCCAATGTCAGCAAGGCTAAAACCAGATTATTTAAAACTTTCTCAAAGACTTTAATTCGACCTGAAAAGTTAATAAAATCATGGTTTACCACAATTCGTCCGTTTAAAATCTGCTCCAAGAGCTGATGCAGGCGACGCGGAATATTTTTCCCATTGCGAATCAGATAAAAGAGTTCAATCAAGATACTCTCTTTATTCAGGGCCTGCTTAAGCATATCAGGGCCCATATTTTCTAGGAAATAATCCTTGGCCAAAGTCATCAAATCCATATTTGGGGCCAACTCTCGGAAAATACCTTCAATTTGAAGCGAAGCCTTCTCCAAAATGGTAATTTGAGATGAGGCTTTAAGATGATTCTTCTGGAAAATAGCCAGCAAATCCTCTAGCAAATCTGTCATCGATAGACTTCCCAAGTCAACACCAGAATAACGACCCAACATCTGCTCGACATCCTGACTTAGAACCGCACGGTTTAGCCCATTATCAAACTGGGTGACTGACAAGATAGCCTTAGTCATACCGTCAACATCCTGAGCAGTAAAACTATATAGGATGTCATTTAAGGACGCACGCATCCCAACTTCCAACTCACCCATAATGCCAAAGTCAATGAAACAAATCTTGCCATCACGTACCAAGAGATTTCCAGGATGAGGGTCACCATGAAAATAGCCATCTTTGAAAACCTGCTTGATAAATGACAGCATTAGTTTCTTACCCACGTCTTCCAGGTCATAGCCAGCCTCAAGCAGTTGGCTGTAGTCATTAAGTGGAATCCCATCGATGTACTCTTCGACTATGAGGTGTGGCGTCGTGAAAGGTATCATAGACCTCTGGGACACCTAGACAAGCAACAGCCCTGTTATTTGCCTTAAAACGCTTCATGGCCTCTGCTTCATTTCTGAAATCAAGTTCCTTAATTAGGGTTTCTCGCAGATTTTCCAAAACCTCCTGAACATCGACCATAGGTATAAAGTGCTTTGGAATATGGCGTGCAAGCTTAATGAGAAGCTGAATATCTTCCTTAACGACCTCATCAATACCAGGTCGCTGAATTTTTACAATCACTTCCTGACCAGACAACAATCTAGCCCTATGGGTCTGAGCTACAGAACCAGAAGCCAAGGGCTCTTCCGAGAAATCAAGGAAACTGTCAGAAAGCCCACTGGGTAATTCTCGCCTAATGGCAGTCATGACTTCCTCTTTATTCAAGGGAGGAACTGAGCTCTGGAGTTTTGATAATTCTCTGATATAGGCCTCTGGCAAAAGGTCAGAGCGTGTGGATAGGATTTGACCAATTTTAACAAAACTAGGTCCCAATTGCTCAAAGGCTTGGCGTAGCTTGACAGGTGTTGTCTGTTGGTCTTGAGGAAGGTGTTTTTCACGATAAGAAAGGAGACCAACTGACGAGAAAACCTTCAACACATGTCTCAATCGTTTACTTGCCATTTTAGTCTCCTTACATTTTATTTATTTTGACTGAGCAAAGCGTCAAGTTTTTCTTCAAGACGTTTCACGTCATCCTTAGTCGCATACTCAACTGAAGATTTCTTAGCATCAAGTTTATTCAAAAATTCTTGAGCTTCTTCCTTACTTTGACGTTTGAGCTCTTGTTCCAGTTCCTTACCTTCTTCAACAGTCAAGCGCCCCTTTTCAACCAACTCTTTGACAAAACTATCAGCTTTATCTACTGTCATAGCAGTCAATCCGATTCCAGCCAAGAGAACTTTTTTCAAATCATTCATTATCGTTACCTCCATCTAAGTAGGAAAAGCAAAGAAATAGACTAGCTACTTCTTCAGAAAATATAAGAACGTTTTCACACTTTTATTCTACCACTTTTTCAGAAAATGTGTTAATTAACATAAATTGCATTCTGTAGTAGTTTAATACTCGATATGCAAATATATTCGCCGAAATACTTATTTATCAATGTTGTACCCAAATACTAAATAAGAATCTCGAGCTTTTGCTGAGATTCTTAACGATTTTCTATTTGTAAAGAGCTTCACCATTACTTTCGATAACAGACTTATACCAAGCTAATGATTTTTTCTTATAACGAGCCAAGCTACCACTACCATCATCATTACGATCAACGTAGATGAAGCCATAACGCTTACTGAGTTCAGCCGTTGAAGCTGAGACCAAATCAATTGGTCCCCAAGTCGTATAGCCCCAAAGCTCCACACCATCTTGAAGAGCTTCACCTACTTGAATCAAGTGTTTTTGAAGGTAATCAATACGATAATCATCTTCAACTGTTGGACCATCAGGACCATCAACAAGGACATCCTTAGCACCCAAACCATTTTCGACGATAAACAATGGCAATTGATAACGATCATAGAAGTCATTCAAAACTAAACGAAGACCGATTGGATCGATAGCCCAACCCCACTCAGATTTCTCAAGGTAGGGATTTTCAACACCACCCATAATATTTCCTTTACCAATCGTATAGTCTTCTGGATTATATGCGGTTGCCACAGACATATAATAAGAGAATGAAATGAAATCAACAGTATTTCAAGATTTCTTCATCTTCAGGAGAGAATTGTATTTCAATACCATTATCTTTAAAATAGCGTTTAATATAGTTTGGATATTTCCCACGCGCATGGATATCTGAGAAGAGATAGTTTTGATTTTCAAACTCGTGAACAGCCAACTGATCCAAAGGATTAGCTGTCATACCATAGGCAGGCATGGCAAGAACCATACAACCAATCTTAAAATCAGGGTTGATGTCATGTCCGATCTTGGTTGCTGAAGCTGATGCGACTAATTCATGGTGGACTGCTTGGTAAAGATCCTGTTTAGAGAGCTCTTCCATAGGTGTCGCAATACCACCTGACATGAAAGGTGCATGTAGAACAGAGTTCACTTCATTAAAGGTCAACCAATATTTGACCTTATCTTTATAGCGTGTGAAGACTGTACGGACATAGTTTTCATAAAAACCAATCAATTTACGATTTGTCCATCCATTGTATTCACGTGCTAAGTTTAGAGGTGTTTCATAGTGAGACAAGGTTACAAGCGGTTCAATGCCATACTTAGCCAATTCATCAAAGACTTTATCATAGAAGTCTAGACCAGCTTCATTTGGCTCAGCATCATCACCATTTGGGAAAATACGAGACCATGCAATTGACATACGAAAGACCTTGAAGCCCATCTCTGCAAAAAGTGCTATGTCCTCTTTATAACGGTGATAGAAATCTATACCTTCTAGCTTTAGATTATCTGGTGTTGGTTGGTCTGTAATCAAAGGATTCAAAGACCCAGGTTCAAGTGGAACACCGCCCTTTGGCGTCACATCCTGCACAGACAATCCTTTGCCATCTAAGTTATAAGCACCTTCAAATTGGTTGGCAGCTGTTGCACCACCCCAGAGAAATTCTTTTGGAAATGTATAAGTCATCTTTTATCTCCTCGTCTTGTTTAATATACTAATAGTATAACACTTAGAAAACGATTACACTTATACTATCTTATTGACATCTGATACTATAGTACGAAAAAAACAGACCCAAGTCTGTTTTAATTAATCATTATTTTCAATAGTATTTGCTGCTTTGGCTTCTTCTCGCCTAACAACATTATCTTTAACAATCTGATAAAGGGTAGCGGCTACTGGCACAGAAACCAACATGCCCAAGATACCACCCAAGGCAGAACCTATGGTGATAGCGAAGATAACCCAAATACCAGGAAGTCCGGTAGAGCCACCAACCACATAAGGATAGATGAGATTTCCTTCAAACTGCTGCAAAATAACCACGTAGGCAATAAACAAAAGTGCCAAGGTCACAGAGTGCGTCATAATCAAGATGGTACCAATCGTCACACCGATATAGGCCCCTACAACTGGAATCATAGCTGAAAAACCAATCAGGATAGAGATAGTCGCAGCGTATGGAAAATCAAAGATACGCATCCCAATATAACACAAGGTTCCCAAGATACAAGCCTCAATCGACTGATAAACAAAGAAATTGCGGAAGCGATTATTGAGAATAGCAACCACATAGTGGAAAGTCTTACCATAACGTCCTAAATAGACATCTACCAAACGATTGACCTGATTTCCAAGTTTTTCTTTCCCAGCCAAAACATAGCAAGAAAAGACGATACTAATAAAGAGATTAATCAAGGTTGATGGTAGACTCGTTAACGAAGTCAAGAAGCTTGTCAAACCATTCATGATTTGTTGAAGCAACTGAGCACTATAGCTATTGATTAGCTCTCTAACCTGTGTCACACCACCAAGATCTTGAATAATTTTTTGCAAGGACTTGTTTTTAAGCAACCAATTAATCAAGTTATTAATAGCTGAACGGTCTTGACTAATCAAGGTGTTGATACTGTCAATCAAATCTGGGAAGAACAGTGAAGACGACCCAAGTAAAGACCAAACCGATGGTTGCCAATGCGGAGAGTAGAGCAACGGGACGCTTGATCTTAGCGATAAAACCAAATGGAATAAACTTGACCAGTAGCTTCTCATAAAAAGACATCAGGATATTGACCACAAAGGCAATCCCTGCTCCAACCAGGAAGGGCTGACTGGCAATGTAAATAGTGTTACAAATTGAAACAACGGTTTCCCAATATGTATAGATCAAGAAACAGCTGAAAAAGAGGACAGCCAACCAAATGAACTGATTTTTTGTAAATTTCATAGGCACTCCAAAATTTAAAATACCCTTCCATTATACACTAAGAAAGGGTTTCTTACTATCTTTGATCATAGAAAGCCGCTAAAATTCCACCAACTCTTGATCAGCTATTGGATCTATCAGCTTGACAAAGTGGAAGCTCGATCCATCGTAATCAAAGACTAAGATGGCACAATTGCCTGGACACGACTCAAAGGCCCGCTCTGGTTCCACGGCATGAAGAAAAGTCATCAAGGCTCCAGCGTGACTAACGGCTAAAATAGATTGGTCAGGATGCTTATCTACTATTTCCCTAGCACTCGAAACCACACGCGCAACGAACTGGTCTTGACTTTCCCCACCAAACTGGGCATAGTGGTCACCAAAATGCCCCACTATAGATGTCTTGGGATGAAGATACTCTGGCTGACCTTCAAAAATACCGAAATGCATTTCTTTAAGTCCCTTGATACGATGATAATCAGTACGCCCAGTCGCCAATTCAATGGTATCAGAAGCTCTTTCAGTTGTCGTACAATAATACTGATCAAAAGTCATACCATGCTTTTCAAAATAAGCACGGACCTGACGAGCTTGGTCCCGACCTTTCTCAGTCAAGGGAGAATCACACCAACCTTGAATCCGATTGAGTGTGTTAAAAAGTGTCTGTCCATGTCGCATTAAATAGAGTCGTGTCATTCTTCGCCTCCATAGATATACTCTTCTTCTACAGGATTATATACTGAAAGCAATTCAAATTGCCCTTGATCATAAGTAAAGTGTAAGATACAACAATTTTTAAGACCACGAATATCTGGGTCGGGATTTAAAACACGTCTACAAAACTGCAAAATAGATGGTCCATGACTAACTAGCAAGGACTTAGAACCATCGGCCACACTCTCCATGATGGCCCTAATCGTCAACTCCATACGATCCCGAACCTTGGTCGTACTCTCGCCACCAAATTGAACAAAGTAATCACCAAAGCCTTGTCCATCAGGTAAGGTTTTAGGAGTAAGATACTCTGGCTGGCCCTCAAAAGCTCCAAAATCCTGTCCCTTAAGACCTTTAAGTCTTTCATAGTCTGTTCGTCCAGTCACAATTTCTAGAGTATCACTGGCTCTCTCAGAGGTTGACGTAAAGACATGATCAAAAATCGGCTCCTGCTTGACTAGATACTGACCAGCCTTTTTAGCTTGTTCAATCCCGACTTCCGTCAAAGGGGCATCGCAGACCCCCTGAAGTCTATGCTGAACATTAAACCGCGTTTGCCCATGTCTCATTAAATAAAATTCTTTCATAATGTTACCTCTAAACCAGAAATCGGATCAATCACCTGAAGAAGCTCCAATTGTCCTTGGTTATACTCATAAACACAAACATTACAATTTCCAAAGCCCACTCCTTCAGGAAAGGTCAAGTCCATAGTAATGACTAAGCCCCATAAAGCCGCACCATGACTGACAAATAGGAGATTCTCAGCACCATCTTTAGTGTGTTCTTCTGCTTTCTCTAAGATAGTCTTTAAAACTCTCTGACCAACCTCGCGAATATCTTCACCACCGTATGGGACCAAGAGATCTTCAAAGGATCGTGAACCTGGTCGATGTTTGGGGAGGAGGTGCTCTGGTTGAGCCTCAAAAGACCCAAAGTTCATTTCTTTAATTCCCTTGAGCTGGGTTACCGAATAGTCAGGCGCCACAATCTTGGCCGTATCAGTAGCCCTCTCTTGCGTAGAGGAGTAGACAGCATCAAAAGAAATACCTTTCTTTGCAAAGTACTGCTTGGCTTGTTCTGCCTGCCAAATGCCATTTTCAGTCAAGGGCGAGTCACACCAGCCCTGAACACGCTTTTGTGTATTAAATAGTGTCTCACCATGTCTCATTAAAAATAACTTCATTACTCTACCACCCTATCTTTAAACCAATCCTAAATAATCTTCTAAGACAGTCAATACTCCTTGGTCTTTATGATGGGGAGCAATCTGATCAGCCACTTGTAAAATAGCTGGACTGGCATTTTCCATAGCATAAGAGCGGCCAGCCATTTGCAAGAGCTCAAGATCATTGTCACCATCACCGAAGGCCATGACATTGGACTCGGACAAGCCCCAGTGGTTAAGAAGCTGCTTGAGTCCCCAAGCCTTATGCATGCCTTTTTGAATGAAGTCAATAGCACCAAAACCACTGGGAACAGCAACTAGATTGCCATCAAAATCAGGATTAAAAGCCTGTGACACACGATTAGCCTCTTCAGGACTCAGCAACATGGTAATCTTGATGAAATCATCATCTAACTCCTCAAGCCCATTCAAACGTTGAATGGATGCTTCCATGGCGGCTTGCTCTTCTTCTGTTATCATCTCAGCAAAATTAACCCTAGTTCCTTTTAACATATAGGAGCCTTGAGCACCATTAAATATAGTCGGCCTATCTAACAAATCATAATTAAAATAGCTTAGCAAGTTTTCAACATCATTTGATGCCATGAACTCCTGACACAGAAGTTTGCCATAGCTAACCACCTGACCACCATTTTCAGCTACAAAATGCAGTCGGTCAAAAGTCTCCGCAAACATGGGTTTAAGGCGACTCATACTATTACCTGATGCAACGACAAAGTGCATATCACGCGCAGCCATAGCATCTAAGATCTGACTAAAACGCTCCTTGTCATAGCTCCCTTTATCGTCTAAAAATGTACCATCCATATCTGTTGCAATCACCTTAATGGTCATAAAGAACCTCCTTGACTAACTTACTCTTATTATAACCCTTTTTAGAAAAACGCTTACCAGTACCA